>Ga0315903_10000354_pt1 | contig 68678 bp, 69 predicted proteins | sample LakEriMetagenome_7_FD_203524 | JGI IMG/M metagenome (GOLD analysis project Ga0315903, IMG submission 203524) | Freshwater fungal communities from buoy surface, Lake Erie, Ohio, United States - Buoy 2 MA119 | ecosystem: Environmental > Aquatic > Freshwater > Lake | place: USA: Lake Erie, Ohio... | reverse complement strand
CCTCACGCCCAGGTTGTTCAGGGCCCTGGCCAGATCCGGCAGAAACGCACGGTTGCTCTTCGCCAGCTCCCCATAGATCCCCACCGCCTCCTCCGTTGGCTTCAGCGCCTCCTCTCGGCGACCCAAATTGCTGTACCTCACGCCCAGGTTGTTCAGGGCACTCGCCAGATCCGGCAGAAACGCACGGTTGCTCTTCGCCAGCTCCCCATAGATCCCCACCGCCTCCTCCGTTGGCTTCAGCGCCTCCTCTCGGCGACCCAATTCGCTGTACCTCACGCCCAGGTTGTTCAGGGCTCTCGCCAGATCCGGCAGAAACGCCCGGTGGCTCTCCGCCAGCTCCCGCAGGCGATCGATCCCCGCCGCCCCCCCCATCCACCGCGTGGCTCCAGAAATTGGCCCAGAGATAGGGCCGCTCCTGGGGATCCCGGCCGGTGGCGCACCAGGCGAGAGCGGCCTCTCCCAGCGCTACAGCCAGGGCCACCGCCTCCGGCTCCCCCACCGGCTTCCAGGGGCTGGCCCAGGCTTCGGGGCGCAGGTGTTCGGCCAGGCGCTGATGGCTGAGGCGATAGACGGCCTGGCCCCCCTCACCGCTTTCCACCACCCAGCGGCTGGCCTGGCGGAGCAGCCAAAACACGTCGTCGCGGCTGTAAGGCGTGCCCGTGGGCGAGAGGGCGGTGGCCGCCACGGCCCACTCCTCCACCGGAAACCCCTTGCCGTAGGCCCAGGCCAGGGCCGTGAGCAGCTCCCGGGCCGCTTGGGGCCATCGCTCCTCGCCGCGAATGAGCGCCGGCAGCTCCGCCAGCTCCTGATCGAGGGCCTCCCCCACGCCGCGGGCCAGTTGGCCCTGCCAACCCGCCACAGCCGTCTCCACCGGGTGCCGCCGCAGCCGCGCGGTGATCAGGCGGGCCAGCAGGAAGCCGCCCTCCTCTTGCCGGCGCACCAATCGCGGCAGTTCGACCGCCACCGCCTCGGGATCCATCGCGGCGGAGACGCCCTCCAGCCGCTTCGCCACGTAGGCCGCCAGATCGCCCTCCGTTTGAGCGGAGGCCTCCAGCGCCCCCAGGTCCACCACGGCCGTCGCCTGGAGCGCATCGAGCAGGGGTGGGCCCTCGGCCTGACGCGGGGCAATCGGCCGGGTGCTGATCACCAGCCGGGCCCTGCTCGCCAGGGGCCGCAGCAGCTCCTCCACGATCCGCTCCAGCTCCCCGCCGGCCTCCTCCAGCCCGTCGATCAGGAGCAACGGTGGCCCCCCCCGCTGAGCCAGCTTCTCGATCGCGCCGAGCAGCTCCAAGCCGTTGCGGGGTCCATCGGGTTGGGCCCGCAACCGCCCGCTCCGGATCAGCTCCACCTCCAGCCGCCGCGCCAGCTCGTCCAGCGTCGCCCCCCGCGCCGCCACCACCGCCGCCACCCTTCCCTCCCCCGGGTCGGCATGCTCCAGCGGGCCCCGCGCCAGGATTCGCTGGCGATCGCGGGGATCGGAGAGGCTGGCGATCCGTCCCAGCAGCGCCGATTTGCCGCAACCCGCCGGCCCCGTCACCAGGGCCACGCCCGCCCCGCCGCCGTCGATCCAGCCCACCAGCTCCGCCAGCGGCTCCACCCGGCCGGTGAACCAATCCCCCTCCTCCTCCGGATTGCCGCCCCGGGCCGCCAGCAGCAGCCGCTCCACCAGCGCCTCCCGCGCCTCCGGATCGAAGCGGGGATTGGGGAGCATCACATCGGCGTTGCCCCGCATCACGGGCACCAGACTCTGATCGGTGGTCGGCCACTGCTTCACCAGGCCATCGATCACGTCATCGCCGCGGATGCCGGCGTTATGGGCACTCCAGCGCAGCCGCAGCTCCGGATCGGCGGGGCCCTCCCGCAGCAGCCGCAGGAGCTGGGCGCCGAACAGCCCATCCCGGGCACGCTCGTAGGCCAGGGCGGCGGGGAGGATGCCGATCCAACGCCGGGAGCCATCGCTGGGCAGGCTCTCCTCCACGCGGCGGGCCAGATCGAGCGCCTCCATGGCGCCCGCCTCGGCGAAGCAGGTGTCGAGCAACACCAGGATCTGGCTGGCGCCGCTGCGCACCGCCGCTTCCACCAACTGGCGGGAGGTGATCTGCCGCCGCTGGCCGGGGCGGCTGTCGCGGCTCACCAGATGCAGGCCACCCTCCGTGGAGATCTCCCCATGGCCCGCCCAGAGCACCACCAGGCAGCTGCCCGGCGGGAGCGCCGCCTCATCCAGGTCGTCCAACAACTGGTTGGCGTCGGCCAGGCCGGGATGGGGCGGGCTGGGCGTCACCGCGTAGCCATACCCCGCCAACACCTGGGCCACTTCCCCCACCTCCTCCGCGGCCTTGAGGGGGGCGAACGCCGCCGGGTTGTCATAGGTGCCAACCCCCACCCCGAAAAACAGCCGCCTGGCCTCGCTCATCCCCCCTCCTCCGCCGGACACACCAGGGTGACCGCGCTGACGGGACGCGCCAAGGCGCCGGGGCCGCTCCCACCGCCGGCGGGCCCCACCCGCACCCACCAGGCGCCCGGCCCGGGCGGGTGAAACACACACCCCTGGCCCGCCCCCTCCATCCGCGGCTTGCGCCGCTCCACCACCCGGCCGCCCTCCTCCACCAGCTCGGCCATCAGCCCCACCGGCGTGGCCGCCGCCACCGTGGCCCACACCGCCAGCGGCTGGCCCAGCGGCAACAACGGCTCCGTCCGCAGGCCGATCTCCACGCCAACCCCACCGCGATGCACCACCGGCCGGGCCGTGAGCACCCCCTCCAACTCATCGAGCACGGCCGGGTGGCTGTGGAGCCCCAGGTGTTGATCGGGCGCGTAGCGCAGGCGCGGATCATCGGGCCGCAGGGCCTTGGGCGCCGCCGACAGGCGCGGCACGGTGCCATCGCCGCCCTCCCATGCCCCTTCGATCGCTTCGCTGGTGATAATCCGCCCGTTCTCCAGCCGGGCCGTGGTGGGGGTGGGCTGGCGCGTGCCCACGATCGGGTGCAGGTCGTAGGACCGAGCCCCGGCGGCGAAGCCGGGATCGGTGGCGCCATCCAGCGCGGCATGGAACGCCGCCCCATCCGCCAGCGACAGTGGATCCACCCCCGGCAAGGCCAGCGCCGTGATCGGCTCCAGCCCGCCCGCGCTCTCCAAACAGGCGTACTGGGGCAGGAGCTGGTGCGCCGACGGCAGGCTCCTGGCGAAACGGGTGAGGTCGAGCCCCAGGGGGCCGATCCCCACCTCCACCCCGTTCACCAATTGCCTCAACGCCGCCACCGCTCCCCGGTGGGGCGTGCCGATCGTGATCAGCTTGCGCGTCAGCGCCGCGCCGCCCTCTCGCTCCACATACCAGCGGGCCACCAGCCCGCCCATGGAATGGCCGATCAAGATGAGCCGCGCCTCGCCGCGGGGGCCGCCACCGGCCCGCCAGCGCTCCAGGGCCGGCTCCACCACCGCCTTCAACCGGCGGGCGTTGAAGCGGTTGGAGAGGCGCCAGTCGTAGGCGAAGGGCAGCAGGTTGGCGGGGCGTTCCGGTTCTGAGGGGTCGGGGATCTCCAGGGTGAAGCGGCGGGTCAGCCAGGCCAGGAGCCGGTCGTAGCCGATGTTGGCCGTCCACAGCCCGGGCAACAGATGGAGATCGGGCATCAAGGCCACGGGCTCCACCCCATCGCCCGGATGGCCGTCGCCGAGCCCCGCCGGCAGGGTGAGCCCCTTCAGGCTCGCGCCGAAGCTGGCGATCGCCCGCCACACCGCGCCAGGGGAAGGGGCCCAAAGGAGATGGCCATCGCGGGCCAGGGTGCTGCCGAGGATGCCCGGCAACACCACCACCAGATCATGAATCGCTTGGCGGTGGGCTGGCTCCTCCATCGTCTCTCCCCCTTCAGGGCACCACCACCCCCGCCGCCCGCATCGCCGCTGAGAGCGACCACACCTCCACCACGAGCTCGTGCCAGGGCTGGATCGTGGCCATGTCGAGGGCCATCGGGGTGGGAGCGGCGGCCCGCAGGGCCCGGGCGGCGGCCAGACCGGCCTGGGCCTGGCTGAGCCGCTCCCGCAGGGCGCCCTGGCGCTCGGCGGACAGCACCCGATCGGGGCAGTGCTCAAGGAGCCTCAGCCCCCGGGCGAACGTGTCCTCAAAATCCACCAGGAGCGGGTTGAGCACCTGGTCGAGCAGCTGGCCGGGCTCGGGGGCGCCATCCGCCGGAAGGGCCTCCTCAGGTGGGGGATCAGGGAGCGACGCCATCCCCCCAGCCTAGGGCCGCCCTCCCGCACCGGACTGGGGGATCGGACGAGCCACCCACTTGCGAGGCGACAGATCCAGCAACCGCTCCACCGTCCAGCCGGGCAACGGGCGGCAGCGTTCGCTGTCTTCGCCCTCCACCACAAACCAAACGCGCTCCCGGATCTCCGGGTGCTCCCGCAACACGTTGCCCATCCGCTCGCAGGAGGTGGCTCCAGCGGCCGCCTGGGAAACGCGCGGGTAGCGGGCCAGGTAGGGCGCGTGGTTGGTGGTCACCCCCGGGGCCAGGCGCTGCAGGGCGAAGGACGGCAGGGTGCGCGGGGCGGCCCGGGGATTGTCGGTGACATTGATCAGAAGGCTTCCGGGGCGACGGGCCACGTCGACCAGGGCGGCGGGCACCGGATCCGTGCCCGCCGGCAGGGCCGCTTGTCGGTGCTGAAAGTGATGATGGGCCGCCTGGAGCGGGATGTAATGCGACTCCCACAACGACAGCAGGAACACCACGAACACCAACTTCGGCCACCAAGCGGCGCGAAACAGGGTCCAAAGATGAACGATGGTCCAGATGGTGAGCGCGTAATAGGCGGGCCATAGGAAACGACCGGTGGCCCGGAAGCTCAGAAAAGCCGTGCTTGTGAGGGGCAGACGCTTGAGCACCCCGAGGTCGAGCAGCGCCTGGGGGCCCGCATACCAGCGGGGCCCCCAGGCGAACACCACCATCAGCGCCAGCAGCCCCCAAAAGAGCGCTGGGCTGGGAAACAGGGTGGCCGCCCTTGGCCGTCGCCGGCCCCAAAACAGGCGCACCAGCGGAGCGGCCAGGATCACAAACAGCCCCAGATAGGCAAAGCCCTCGATCTGATAGGGCATGTGGCGCCCCAAGGGGGGAACGATTGGGGAGGAGTTGTTGGAATCCAAGAAGGCCAGCAGGTTGGCGCTCCAGTTCTCGCCCCAATCCGGAGAACGCTCCACATCCCCACTGGTGTACCCCACCAGCCAAACCATCACCGCCAGCACCAAGCCCAGTGAGAGCGCGTCCAACACGCGGGCCGGCGGGCTCCAACCCCACCGCCGCAGGCACCAGCCACGCCAACCATCGGCCAGGGCTGAGGGAGCGAACTCGCTTGAAAGCAAGCGAACGGCCACCAGGGGAAAAAGCAAGGCCATGAAATAGCCATGCACCCCCGGCGCCAGCGCCAACAACAACGCCCAGGGCCAAAACCTCGACTCACGGCGAATGAGCAGGGCCAACGCCAACACAATCAACACCTGCAGGCTCAGGGCCTCGTGGGCGAAGGTGCGCATCACCATCGGCGGGGCCAAGCCAAGGGCCAGCCCAAGGGCGAAGGCGGCGCCGCGGGATCCCGTGGCCTCCCATCCGATGCGATGCCCCAGCAGACCCGTGGCCAGGATGTTCAGCAGAGACAACACGCTGAAGTATTGGAAGGGCTGCCCGACCAACCGCTGCAAGGGCCGCAACACCACGGCCGCCAACGGGATCACATCCGCGTAGAGCAGCGGCAAGGGGTGGGGCCACGTCCATTGGTCGAACAGGGGCGGAATCAGACGAACGGGTGTGGAAAACGCGTACACATGCCAGCCCAAATAATGTTGAACCGGATCGCCATGACCGGTGGGCTGCAAAAAACAGCTGACGCGCCACGGATTCCAACAGGCCCCCCAAATCCAGAGCCAACCCAACACCAACACCAGCAGCAGGACGAGCCGATCCCAGCGGGTCGCGGCCGACCACCAGGGGGTGGACAGAGGTGGAGCGGGGGCGGGTGAAGTCACATCGTCTGCGGAGTGGGGAACACGCTTGCCCGGTCTCTCGGGCCGCGATCAGGTGGCCGGCCGGAGGATCAGAGGAAGTGGGCTTGGCTGAACACCTTGGGCAGCCAGATGAGTTGCATGATCAGAGTAACGATGGCTGACGCCCACACCAGGGGACGAATCCAAGCCCTGTCCTGGCGATCGTCCAGAAAGACACCCAGAAGAACAACCACAATCAACGGGAAATAACGCATCACATATCGCACATGAATGAACCCCATGAACATGGCTGGCGCCAAAGCAAACACCACCACGATCAAGAGAGCGCCCACGGCAAAACGCAGGCGGGGACTGGACACCTTGGGCGCCGTAAAAAAGAGCAACGCTGGCACCAAAAGGAATTTGGCGCCATTCATCACATTGAGCACACTTTGCACGGATGCGAGCATGAAATAATCCAAATACGCACGAGGATAGTTGCGAATCACATTGATAATTTTCTGATCATTTCCCGGGAAAACTTTGTCGATCGTCTTATGGGAATAGGCCCAGGCATTCTTCCCAGGGGGATTGATTTGATGGCGGTGAAACAGCTGGGTGTATTTCACCTTGAAAGCCTCCCAAGATCGCGACCCGGAAAGCACGTCTTTTCCATGCACACGGATGCTCGGCAAAAGAAACAAGGCCAACCAGCCGGCCACCCCGATCGGGATCAACAGACGCTTCCTCTTGTCACGACGCTCAAACCAACACCACAGGGCTCCCAACAACAAACAAGAGAGAATCAACTCCACCTTGCACAGGCCATACCCCACCAAGAGCAACGACACCAGCCAAACCGGCAAGCGATGCACCGCCGCGACCAAAAACCAGCCCAGCAAAGCCGCCGCGAAAAGTTCGCTGCTGGGCTCAACAAATTGGTAGCCAGAAACCACGATCAAGAGCAACGCGGCCAGACGGACAGAGGTTCGCCGCAGAAAGGCGAGAATGAGCATGTAGCCCGAGACGAGATACATGCTCATCGCCAAGATGCGAATGTGCCAATTGAGCGTATCCACAGTTGTCGGCACGATCAGCTTATAGATTCCCGCGATGAGAGAAGAGGTAATCGCGCCAGAATTCTGCAGGTTTGGATAATGAAACACCCAGGATCCATTCGCTTTGCCAATGCGGAGATCAGCCACCTGGGCGAAGGATTGATCCATTGGCCAGGCGGGCACCACCCCGCTGTCCGTGAGGATGGCGAAGGCGGAGGCGATCAGCGCCAGCACCAACAGCAGGGAAAGAAGGGGGAGGCCACCACGCCCATCTCCACCAGTTCTGTGCACAAAGCTGGCTGGTTCCGCATCACTCCATGCCCCCTTCTCCCCAGACTCGGCCGCGATCTCACCGGTGCTTCGATGGGTCATGAAATCTTGAAGCTTTTCTGCCTGGCGGAATCGGCGCCCATCTTACAGGCGTCGCCAAGCCGCCCTCATCCTGTCTCTAGACGATGGCGCCTCAGCGATCCGGGCGACTCGTTTTGCGACGGACCCCAGCTTCTCCCACGGGGTGGAGTGAACAATGTATGCGCCCTTGAGGATCTCTGACGGAAAAGAATGGCCGCCATCGAACCAGCGTTCTCAACAATCAACCCAGCATCAATCCGCCCTCCTCCGTGAGACTGGCCCTGGCGCTGCGCAAATCAAAGAGCAACTCCGCCAGGGTGAGACGCTCCAGTTCCCGTTCGATCGCTTTCGTCAGGCGCTGCCGCAACATCGCCGCCACCCTCTCCGTGGCCGGATCGCACGCCCCATCCTGGTCGCTCTCCCGGGCGCCAGGCCAGGCGCCCACCGCCCGCAACACCCCCGCCAACGACACCTCCGCGGGCGCGCGGGCCAGCCGATAGCCCCCCTGCCGTCCCCGCCGGGCCTCCAGCACCCCGGCCCGTCGCAACCTCAGCAACAGCTGCTCCAAGTGGGGCGCGGGCAGGGCCTGGGCGGCGGCCAGATCGTTCACCGAGCGCCACCTCCCGGGCTCCTGGGCCATTTCCAGCAGGGCCTTGAGAGCCTGGATCGCCGTCCGGCCAATCATCCGCCATCCGCCAACGCCGCGGGACGTCCAGCGCCGCTCATCCCACCGCCTGGCTCCGCAGCCGCTCGAGCAGGTGCTCCATCGTGTAGCCAAACAGCGCCGGATCGGGCTCCCCCTCGGGCAAATCCGCCAGACCCAGCTCCCGCCAGCGCGCCTCCACCCGGGCCTCCAGATCCGCGTCCCTGCTCAGGGGTTCTCCCCAGGGATGGCGACGCTCCGGGCCAATCTTGGTGGTGGCGTCGATCGCCAGCCGACCGCCAAGCCCCAGCCGCTCGCTCGCGAAATCCAGGGAATCAAAGGGCGTGTCGTCCAGCACAAACAGATCCCGCTGCGGATCCACCTGGGCACTCAGGGCCCACACCACTTGACGGGGATCGCGAATGTTGATGGCCTTGTCCACCACCACCACGAATTTGGTGTAAGTGAATTGGGGCAAGGCGCTCCAGAAGGCCATCGCCGCCCGACGAGCCTGGCCGGGGTAGGCCTTGTCGATGGCGATCACCGCCAGCTTGTAACTGAGGGCCTCCATCGGCAGGAAGAAATCCACGATCTCGGGAATCTGCTGGCGCAGGATCGGGGTGTAGATCCGGTTGAGGGCGATGGCGAGCATCGCCTCCTCCTTCGGAGGACGGCCGCTGAACGTGGTGAGGAACACCGGATCCCGCCGATGGGTGACGCAGTGAAAGCGCACCAGGGGGGAGGGCTCAACCCCCCCATAAAACCCCATGTGGTCCCCGAAGGGACCATCGGGACTCTCCTCCCCCGGGGTGATCGTGCCCTCCAGCACCACCTCGCTGTGGGATGGCACGGAGAGATCCACGGTTTTGCAACGGGCCAGCCGCACTCCCTCACCGCCATAGAGCCCGGCGAAGAGCCACTCGCTCAGCTGCACCGGGATCGGCGTGGCCGCGGCCATCACAAGCAGGGGATGGACGCCAATCGCCACGGCGATCTCCAGCTTGCGGCCCAGGGCGGCCGCCTTGCGCAGGTGCCGCGCCCCACCCCGCACGCTCAACCAATGCACCGTCATCGTGGTGCGCGACTGACGCTGCAGGCGATACACCCCCACGTTGGGGGTGCCGGTCTCCGGATCTTTGGTGATCACCAATCCCAGGGTGATCACGCCCCCCGCGTCCCCGGGCCAGGGGCGCGGCAGGGGGAGCGCCTCCAGATTCACCTCCTCGCCCCGAAGCACCACCTGATGGCAGGGCGGGGTGAGATCGCGATCGGGGACGGCCCGCAGCAGGTCCCAAGCCAAGCCGCCATAGCGCTTGAGCTCCCCCATCCCCTTGGGGGGCCTGGGCTGCTGCAGCAGGGCCAGCTTCTCCCCGAGCCCCTCCAGCTCCTCGGCGCGCTCCATGCCCATGCTCCAAACCACCCGTTGCACCGTGCCCATCACATTCACCGCCACGGGCATGGAGGAGCCGCGCACGTTTTCAAACAACAGGGCCGGTCCCCCCAGGGCCAGCACCCGATCCGCGATGGCGGCCAGCTCCAGGTCGGGATCCACCGGGGCGCTGACGCGGCGCAATTGGCCCCGACTCTCAAGCAGCTGGAGGAATCCGCGCAAATCCCTGCCCCTCTGGGCCAACACCCCGGCCAACGCACTTCACCAAAGGGCCCTCACTCTGGCCGATCCCGCCCCCTGGCGTGGCGATGGGCCAACCCCTGGAGTCCCGAGGGGGATCATGGTGAGGGCGAATCACCCCCCCGTGTCCGCCTCGAACGTCGCCCACTCCCCTTGCCCCCCATGCGTCGTTGTCCATTCCGCGTCCTGACCGCGCGCCGAGGCCCGCTTGCCGCCACGTTGATGGCTCTCAGCGGCTTGTTCACCCCCCTGCCTTCCGCCCTGGCTTGCACCCGCGTGCTCTACACCGCCCCGGGAGGCATCGTGATCACCGGGCGCGGCATGGATTGGGCGGAAGACATGCGCTCCAATCTCTGGGTGTTTCCGGCGGGCATCGAGCGCACGGGGCAGGGGGGAGCCCGCACGCCCCGCTGGCGATCCCGCTACGGCAGCGTGATCGTGAGCGGCTACGACCTGGGCACCGCGGACGGCATGAACGAAAAGGGCCTGGTGGCCAACCTTCTGTATCTGGCCGAATCGAATTACGGCAAGCCTGAGGGCAAACCCGTGCTCTCGATCTCCCTTTGGGCCCAGTACGTGCTCGACCAATTCGGCACCGTGGAGGAGGCCGTGCGCCACCTCCGCGGCGAGCCCTTCAAGATCGTGGCGCCCCGACTGCCCAATGGCCAGGAGGCTCAGCTCCACCTGGCCCTCTCAGACGCGACGGGGGATTCGGCGATTTTTGAGTACATCAATGGCGCCTTGGTGATCCATCACGGCCGCCAGTACACCGTGATGACCAATTCCCCCAATTTTGATCAGCAGCTGGCGATCAACAGCTACTGGAACAGCATCGGCGGCTTGACCTTCCTTCCCGGCACCAACCGGGCGGCGGACCGTTTCGCCAGGGCCTCGTTTCTGCTGGGCTCCATCCCGCGAACGGTGGACCGGGCCTACATCCCCGCCGTGCCCGACCAATCCTTCCGCTTGCAGGCCCTGGCCAGCGTGCTTTCGGTGATGCGCGGGGTGGGGGTGCCCCTGGGCATCAGCACGCCGGGCCAACCCAACATCTCCTCCACCATCTGGCGGGTGGTGCACGATCACGCCAAGCGGGAGCTGATCTTTGATTCCGTCACCTCCCCCAGCCTGTTTTGGGTCTCGTTCGACAAGCTCAACCTGCGCCCCGGAGCCCCGGTGCGTCGCTTGTTGGTGGCGGGTGGCCGCGTCTACGGGGGCGAGGTGTCCGCCCAATTTCAGCCCGCGCCCGCGTTCACCTTCCTTCCAGCCAGCGGGGCCCCCCTTCCAGCCAGCGGGGCCCCCTGAACCGATCCGGAGATCCGCATGCCGGAACTCCCCGGGACCTGGCCAGAGCTGGCAAGATAACTTCATCTTGAGGAGTTTGGCTTTCAATGCCCGCCAACAGTGATTTCCAACAGGCCATCCAGTCCGCCCAACGGAGCGCCCTGGTTGGTCCCAATGTTCTGAGAAAGGCCCTTCCCTATGTGGGTGGAGGCATGGTGCTCACCGCGGGTGGAGTGATGGGTGGCTTGGCCCTCATGGCCAGCAATCCGCCGCTGTTCATGCCCCTCTTCTTTGTGGCGGCGATCGCCAATTTTGTGCTGTTCTTTGTCTCCCAGAACGTCGCCCTCAAAGGAGACAACACCACCGCCCTTCCCCTGCTGGCCACCTACAGCCTGCTCACGGGCTTCACCCTAAGCGGCATTGTGTCGTTGGCCATCGGCACCGCCGGCATCGGCGCCATCGGCACCGCCGCCCTCGCCACGGGCATCACCTTTGTGGCGGCCTCCATCTTTGGCCGTCGCATGAGTGACGACATCGGCCAGGCCCTCAGCGGGGTTGTGGGCCTTGGCATCATTGGGTTGCTGATCGCCATTGTGGTGCAACTGGTGGGCGGCCTCTTCATCCCTGGCTTCGGGATGGGCACCTTCCAGCTCCTGATCGCCGGCTTTGGCACGGTGCTCTTCATCGGCGCCGCCTTTGTCGACTTCTACACCATGCCCCGCACCTACCGGGACGACCAGTACTTGGTCGGTGCCCTGGGGATGTATCTCACCTACATCAACCTGTTCATTTTCATCCTGCAATTCATCATCGCCCTCAATGGCGGTGGTCGCCGGGAATGACTCCGGGCCGCCCTTTCAGGGCTCCTTGAGCGTTGTCCGCCAAACCCTCCCTCACCACTGAGGGAGGGTTTTTTGTTCGCCAGGGCCCCTGGACCATCCGCTCTGGCACACTCGGCGACAGCCCCTGGCCCCTCCATGCGGATCTTCTATTTCCACACCTCTGAGAGTGTGCCCCCGGTGGTGGGGCCGGCCGATGGCGGACCCGACGCCGCCGTGGTGATCGATGTGTTGCGCGCCACCACCACCATCGCTTGGTCGCTGCGCAATGGCGCCGAGGCCGTGGAGGCCTTCGCCGATCTGGGGGAATTGGAAGCCGCGGCCCGGGCCTGGCCCGGGGATCAACGCTTGCGGGCCGGCGAGCGCGGTGGCCGGCGGGTGGAGGGATACGACCTGGGCAATTCCCCCCTGGCCGTCACCCCGGAGCTGGTGGGGGGCAAGCGGATCTTCATGAGCACCACCAATGGCACCCGCTCCCTGGCCGCCGTTCGCGATGTGCCCCTGCTGGTGACGGCCTGCCTGCCCAACCGCACCGCCGTGGCCCGGCGGTTGATCGAGCGCGACTGCCAGCGGGTGTGGCTGGTGGGAAGCGGCTGGGAAGGCGACTACTCCCTGGAAGACAGCCTGGCCGCCGGTGCGGTGGCCTCCGCCGCCATGGAACTGGCCGTCGCCCCCCACCGGGGAGTGAGTTGCGGCAACGATGAAATGCTCGCCGCCTTGGCCCTCTGGCAGCAGTGGCGGCACGACACCGAAACCTGCCTCAGGGCCGCCAGCCATGGCCAACGGCTTCAGGGCCTCGGCAATCACGATGCCGATTTCGCCTGTTGCGCCGCCGTGGATTCCCTCACCACCGTGCCCCTCCAGGCCGAGCCCGGGGTGCTGCGCGCCAGTTGAGGGGCCTTGTCTTCCTGGTCGCGTCCCCTACAGTTCGCCCCTGAATCGCGTCGAAGGTGGTGAGCAGTTTCTTGGCCGCGGCCCTCCAGCTCACCAGCACCTCCGATCCGGAGGCCAATTTCGCCGCCGCCGAGGAGCAAATCGAAATCGCCGCCCGCCGTGGCGCGGAGCTGGTGGGGCTGCCGGAAAACTTCGCGTTCATGGGCGAGGAGCGGCGACGCCTCGAACTGGCCCCCACCCTGGCCGACCTCTGCTCCCGATTTTTGGTCACCATGGCCCGCCGCTACCAGGTGACCCTGCTGGGGGGGGGCTTTCCCGTCCCCGCCAGCGAGGGCTCCACCTACAACCGGGCGGAGCTGGTGGGAGCGGAGGGCCAGCTGCTGGCCCGCTACGACAAGATCCATCTGTTTGATGTGGATATCCCCGATGGGAGCACGTACCGGGAATCGGAGACCGTGCGCCCTGGCCTGGAGCTGCCCCCCGTGGTGGAGGTGCCCGGCCTGTGCCGGGTGGGGCTGTCCATTTGTTACGACGTGCGGTTTCCAGAGCTCTATCGCCATCTGGCCGGGGCTGGCGCTGAGCTGTTGATGATCCCCGCGGCCTTCACCGCCTACACCGGCAAAGATCACTGGCAGGTGCTGCTACAAGCCCGGGCCATCGAGAACACCGCTTATGTGTTGGCCCCAGCTCAAACGGGCCAGCATGAGGGAAGGCGCCAGACCCATGGCCACGCCATGGTGATCGATCCTTGGGGAACGGTGCTGGCCGACGCGGGGCAAGCGCCGGGCCTGGCCATGGCTCCCGTGGACACCGACCATGTGGCCCGGGTGCGGGCCCAGATGCCGAGCCTGAGGCATCGACACCCGGCCCTCTTTTGAAGCCGTCATGCTGACCTGGCGATGGCGGGGGGCCGCCCAGCCCCGCTCCAAAGGCACGCTCGCCTTGCTGGTGGGCTCCATCCTGCTGTCGGCCGCCCCCTCCTGGGCGGCCAGCAGCCTCTACGCCTGGCAGATCCGAGACGGCCAGCTGGAACTCCGCACCACCCCTGGCACCAGGGTGCGGGCTTACTTTGAGGACGGCGGCCGGGGCCGGGGGCCCAGGGTGTGGTTCGACCTTCCGGGGGCTCCCATGCGCCGTCGCTCGCTCTCCGGGAGCGGGTCGTTGGTGGAGGTGCGGGTGGGCAAGCCTGACGGCCAAACCACCAGGCTCGTGTTGGAATTCGCCCCCGGCACCCGGCTGGATCCGCGCCAGCTGCGGCTCGTCGGCGTGGCCAGGGATCGCTGGCGCATGGAGCTGCGGGGGCTCTCCCGCCGCGCGCTCCCCCTCATCGGCGAAGGGGACATCAACGCCCCGCCCCTGATGGCCGCCAGGGAAGCCCCTGGCGCTGGTCGCTTCAGCCCCACCACCATCACGCCGGTGCTCGCCGGCAGGGTGCCCTCAGCCCGCAACCTCCCCGGGGTGCCAAGGGGACGGTTCCGCGTGGTGATCGATCCCGGCCATGGCGGCCCCGACCCCGGCGCGGTGGGCATCGGCGGCCTGCGGGAAACCGATGTGGTGCTCGATGTGGGCCTGCAGCTGGCCCAACTGCTGCAGAGCCGAGGGGTTCAGGTGCTGCTCACCCGCACCAGCGAGGTGGATGTCGACCTTCCCCCGCGGGTGGCCTTGGCCAACCGCAGCGGCGCGGATCTGTTTGTCAGTCTCCACGCCAATGCTTTGAGCATGGACCGACCCGATGTCAACGGCGTCGAGACGTTTTATTACCGCGGTGGCCGGGCTTATGAGTTGGCTCTTTCGATCCAACAGCAGTTGATGGCGGTCTCCCCGGGCACCCCGGATCGGGGCGCGCGGCCTGGACGCTTCTTTGTGATTCGCCGAACGGTGATGCCCTCCGTGCTCACGGAGATGGGCTTTGTGACCGGGGAAATCGATGCTCCACGGCTGGCGGACGCCAGCTTCCGCCAACGCCTGGCCGCGGCGTTGGCCACCGGCATTCTTTCCTACCTGGGCCAGTGACGCGGACGTGAACAACCAGCCCATCGGAGTGTTTGATTCTGGCGTGGGGGGGCTGAGTGTCTGGCGTGAAATTGTGCGCCAATTGCCCAATGAATCCACCCTCTACCTGGCCGACCGGGCCCATGTGCCCTACGGAAACCGCGGCGGCGGGGAGGTGCGTGACTTTTGCGCCGCCATTTCCGACTATCTGCTGGCGCAAGGGTGCAAAGCCATCGTGGTGGCCTGCAACACCGCTTCGGCGGTGGCCCTGCAGGATCTGCGCGAGCGCTTTGCGGGAGTGCCGATTTTGGGGTTGGAACCCGCCGTCAAACCCGCCGTCACCTTGAGCCAAACCAGGGTGGTGGGGGTGATGGCCACCCCGGCCACCTTCCAGGGGCGCCTGTTTCGAGCCACGGTGGGGCGCTTCGCCCGCGATGTCACCGTGGTGGAGCAGGTGTGTTTGGGGCTGGCGGATTGGGTGGAATCCGGCGCCTCTGAGGCGGAGCTGGAGCCCCTGTTGAGGGGTTTTCTGGCCCCCATGCTGGCGGCGAACGCCGACACCATCGTTCTGGGGTGCACCCATTACCCCTTTGTGATCGACACCATCCGCCGTCTGGCGGGGCCGGATCTGCGGGTGATCGATCCGGCGCCCGCGGTGGCCGCCCACCTGGCCCGAGTGCTGAGCCAGGACAACCTCACCGCCTCCGCGGATGCCAAGCCGAGCCATCGGTTTTTGAGCACCGGGTCGGCGGCCTGCTTCATCACCGCTTGCCAGCGACTGATTGGCGTGACCCATGCCTGTGAGGAGATCCACTGGCGGGAGGGAAGCGAGGGTGAGCTGTCGCTTCACCCGACCGCCCCGAGCCCCTCCCAACAGACGCCCCCACAACCCTTCTAAACTTTGCGAATCAGGGAGGTGTCGTGAACACGGTTGCAGAGCTGCTCCAGCCGGTCGCGGCCGATCTAGATATCTTGATGGCCGATCTCCGGCAATTGATCGGAGCGCGCCACCCCATTCTCCAAGCCGCCGCCGAGCATCTTTTCTCCGCGGGGGGCAAGCGGCTCAGGCCTGGCCTGGTGCTCTTGATTTCCAGGGCCATTTCCCCGGAGGGTGCCCTGTCCCCCCGCCATCGGCGACTGGCGGAAATCACCGAAATGATTCACACCGCCTCGTTGGTGCACGACGATGTGGTGGACGAGGCCGCCACCCGCCGCGGGGTCGCCACGGTGCACAGCCGCTTCAACCACCGTGTCGCCGTGCTGGCCGGTGATTTTCTCTTCGCCCAAGCCAGCTGGCACCTGGCCAACCTGGACGACTTGGAAGTGGTGAAGCTATTGAGCCGGGTGATCATGGACCTGGCCGATGGGGAGGTGCGCCAAGGCCTCTACCGCTATGACACCGGCCAAAGTTTTGAAACCTATCTCGAAAAGAGCTACTGCAAAACGGCCTCGTTGATGGCCAACAGTGCCCGGGCCGCTGGGGTGCTCTCCGGTTTGCCCCCCCACCAGCTCGACAGCCTGCATCGCTTCGGCCGCCAACTCGGCCTGGCCTTCCAGGTGGTGGACGACATCCTGGATTTCACCGGGAGCGATCAGCAGCTGGGCAAACCCGCCGCGAGCGATCTGGCCTCGGGTTATCTCACCGCCCCGGTGCTCTATGCCCTGGAGGAACAACCGGCTCTGGGCCGGCTGATCGAGCGGGAATTCGCCAACTCGGGAGACCTGGAACAGGCCCTGGATCTGGTCCGCAACTGTGAGGCCATTCCCCGCTCACGGGCCCTTGCCGCCGAGTTTGCCCACCAGGCCCTGGAGTCGATTGAGTGGCTGCCGCCTTCTGAGCCCCGTAGCGCGTTGCGGGCCCTGCCTGATTTTGTGCTCAGCCGCTTGAGCTGATCGGCAGGGGGCCGCTCAGAGCTTCACGTCCCGCAAGGTCCGCCAGCAACGCACGCCCTCCGGATAGTCCTTACAGGCCAATCCTGGCGCCACCAGCACGTGAACCCGGCACCCAGCGGTCACCGCCGAGCGGGCGCCCGCCGGGGAGTCCTCAAAGGCCCAGCACTCCCGCGCTGGCACCCCCAGACGCCGGGCGGCCAGCAAAAAAGGATCGGGGGCGGGCTTGCCCATGGTGAGCTCGGGATCATCGCCCATCACCCGCAGATGGATGGCCCTCAGCCAGGGATGGGGCTCGCACTTGAGAGCCACCGCCTCACTGGTGCTGCTGGTGACCATCGCCATCGGCACCCCCAGCGCCTGGCAACTGGCCACCAGGTCGGGAGCCCCCTCCACTGGCGGAGCGCCAGGCATCAAGCGACGGGCGATCGGCTGTTGCACCGCCAAGAGGTCGGCGTCCGAGGGGGCGGGCCCGCCCGAGCGGAGTTCAATCCACTCCCGCACCTGCGCCAAACAATCCACCCGCCTGCGTCCCCGCAAACCCAGCAGATCTCCCTCGCTCAACATCAGGGAAAACCGCCGGGCGGCCTCCCTCCAAGCCTGGGCATGGAGCGGCTCGGTATCGAGCAGCAGGCCATCCAGATCAAACAGGCAGGCGGCGGGCAAGGGCATGGCTCCAGCCTGATGGATCATGGGCCGCCATGCTCCAACCCCTCACGCGTCAGTCTGGGAGCCCTCCTCAGGAAACAGCTCTTGAAGCGACGTTTCCAGGGTGGTCACCAGCAGCACCATCGCGGTGCGTCCATCCAGGTCGGATCCGCTCACTCGGGCGATCCAGCGGCAGGCCAGGCTCTCAATTTGATGAAACAAATTCCCCTCCCGTCGCAGGGTGGTCATCACCCGCTCAAGGCACACCTGATCCATCTCCGGCGGTAGGCCCACGACATAGCGGCGCCCATCCTCCCCGATGTAGGTGAGCTGGCCTTCCTCGTCCAGGCTGGGGCCAGCGTGGGGGGTGACGGGGGTGTTTTGGCCCGTCCCGCCGCCCGCCCCGTCCTCACGCGCCTCGTCGCCGCGAGCCTCGTTGTCGCACGCCATGCCCTCTCCGGGCGAACCTTCCTCCTGACTAACGCTCTTCAAGCCCGTTGCCAAGCAGGGATCAGCACACCTGATGATCAACGGAGGCCAAGGGGGTTGACGGGAGCCCCCCCCCGCCAATCAGGGTGGACTTTCGCCGCCGCATCTCCATGGATCAGTTCTCGTTCCATGGACCCTTCGCTTACCGCTGGATCAACGATGTGCCGGTGGAGCGGATCGATCTCCGCAGCGGCGAGCGGCTCCCCATCGAGATGGGCTGCGCCGGAATCCCACCAGCCCCTCCCCCCCACTCCCCGGCGTTCCCCCACCACGATGGGTCGGTCCCGGGAGACGGTGGAGGGCCAGCCAGCGATGCCCTTGTGCGAGCCGCCATGGCGGCCTGGAACTGAGGGCCGGTTGGAGCACGCACCCATTCCTCAGCGGTTGAGACGCTCCATACGCCAGGTCACGAACGTGCCCACCGGGCTCCACAACAGGTAGGGCACCAGCAGGAGGGCCGCCGGCAGGCTTGTGGCCAGCACCACCAGAGCGAGGGCCACCCCCCAAACCCAGCCGGCAAAACCCACCGCCGTGCCAGCCCGCAGGCTCCTGGTGCGGCAGATCAGCCAGGTGTAGCTCTGCACCAGAACGAGAAGCGGGAGATAGCCCGCCAACATCCACCCATTGCCAGAGGCCCGCCAAAGCACAAGGGCCGAGGCGTAAAAACAGGCATAGATCACCACCCAGATCACGGGAATCCAACGCTCAAAGGTGAGCCAGCGGGGTCGACGGAGCCGCAAAAACCAGGCGAAATCGGTCCGTGAGGGGGTGAGCAGGGCCACCACGGCCACCATGACGGCGGCGATGAGGGCGGCGACGGGAAGCCAGGCCGGCATGGGGTGGTGACGCTTGCCGCCACGATGACGCATGGCGCCGGAGGCTGCGCTTAAGTAGGGGCCAGTTGCCACCTCCAGCGGATGCCCGAGGTCACCATCGAGTCGGTGCTGCAAGAACAACGACTCTTTGCGCCCCCCGAGAGCCTGGCCGCCGGGGCCCGCGTCGGCTCCATGGAGGCCTACCGGGCGTTGGTCGCCAAGGCGGAAGCCGATCCTGAGGCCTTCTGGGGAGAGGCCGCCCGGAACGAGCTGCACTGGTTTGAGCCGTTCCACACGGTGCTCGATTGGAGCCAGCCCCCCTTCGCCCGCTGGTTTGAGGGGGGCACCACCAATTTGTCTTTCAATTGCCTGGATCGCCACCTGGCCGGACCCAGGGCGGAGAAGGTCGCCCTGATCTGGGAAGGCGAACCCGGTGACGTGCGCACCTTCACCTACCGGCAGCTGCACGCCGAGGTCTGCAAGACGGCCAATGCCTTGAAGGCTTTGGGGATTGGCAAAGGGGATCTGGTGGCGCTGTACATGCCGATGGTGCCTGAGGCCGCCATCGCCATGCTCGCCTGCGCCCGCATCGGGGCGCCCCATTCGGTGGTGTTTGGCGGCTTTTCCGCTGAAGCCCTGCGCGACCGGCTCCTGGATGGCGAAGCCAAGGCGGTGATCACCGCCGATGGAGGCTTCCGCAAAGACAAAGCGGTGCCCCTCAAGTCGGCGGTGGACGCGGCCCTGGCGGACCAGGCCTGCCCCACGGTGGAGCACGTGCTGGTGGTGCGTCGCATCGGCGAACCCACCCCCATGACGACCGGCCGTGATCAGTGGTGGCACGAGCTGGTGGACGGGCAAAGCGCCGAGTGTCCGGCCGAGCCCATGGCCAGCGAAGACCGGCTCTTCGTGCTCTACACCTCCGGTTCCACTGGCAAGCCCAAGGGCGTGGTGCACACCACCGCCGGCTACAACCTGTGGGCCCACCTCACCTTTCAGTGGATCTTCGACATCCGCGAGGACGACATCCACTGGTGCACGGCGGATGTGGGCTGGATCACCGGTCACAGCTACATCGTGTACGGCCCCCTCTCCAACGGCGCCACCACGGTGATGTACGAGGGCGCGCCACGACCCTCCAAACCCGGCGCTTTCTGGGAGGTGATCCAGAAGCACCGCTGCACGATTTTTTACACGGCGCCCACGGCCATTCGCGCCTTCATGAAAGGCGGCCGCGCCGTGCCTGACGAGTACGACATGAGCTCCCTGCGCATCCTGGGCACCGTGGGGGAGCCCATCAACCCGGAAGCTTGGATGTGGTATAGGGAGGTGATCGGTGGCAACCGCTGCCCGGTGGTGGACACCTGGTGGCAGACGGAAACCGGCGGCGTGATGATCAGTCCCCTTCCAGGGGCCACCCCCACCAAGCCTGGATCCGCCACCCTGCCCCTGCCGGGAATCCAGGCCGACGTGATGGACCATGAGGGCCATTCCCAACCCGCCGATCAAGGGGGCTATCTGACAATTCGGCGGCCCTGGCCGGGGATGATGCGCACCGTTCATGGGGATCCAGAGCGTTTCCGCAAGAGCTATTGGGAAGAAATCCGGCCGGCCGACGGCAGCTATGTGTATTTCGCGGGCGATGGGGCGCGACGGGACGCGGACGGCTATTTCTGGGTGATGGGGCGGGTGGACGACGTGATCAACGTCTCCGGCCATCGGCTCGGCACGATGGAGATTGAGAGCGCCCTGGTGAGCCATCCCGCCGTGGCGGAGGCGGCGGTGGTGGGCCGGCCCGATGATCTCAAGGGCGAAGCCATCGTGGCCTTCGTCACCCTGGAGGCCGGCCGAGAGGGCGATGACAGCCTGATGGCTGAACTCAAGAGCCATGTGGGCAAGGAAATCGGCCCCATCGCCCGTCCGGACGTGATCCAGTTCAGCGAGGCCCTGCCCAAAACCCGCAGCGGCAAGATCATGCGGCGGATCCTGCGCTCCCTGGCCTCAGGCCAGGAGGTGAGCGGTGACACGAGCACCCTGGAGGATCGCGGCGTGTTGGATGCTCTGCGGGTGTGAGGGCGGCGGGTTACTTGGTGCCGGTGACCACCCCAAACAGGTAGTCCTCCAGCCGGGAGTGGGACACATCCAATGAATAGATCTGATCCCAGGAGAAACAGTCGAAACTCACCCTGTCGTTCCCGATGGTGCAATTGCCAAGGAAGGGCACCCAATGGTCTGGATAGGCGATCGTCGATTCGGCTGAGTTAGGCCTGGGAATCAAATTGTTATCGATCAACAGGGCGGCGACACCACCACTACTGACGGCGTCACGGGCAGCTTTGAGTGCGCTGATTTCACCCCAAGAGAATGTTCTCAGCCACGTCACTTTCGTCATTTCTAGAATTTCGGAAAACCATCCCTCCATGGCGCCCGCATAGGTCAGACCAGCGATTCCCTCACCTGGATTGTGAGAATCAACATCAAACCAGATATTTTCCGCGTCGCGCAACGTGGTGAAAAACATCCAATCTCCAGCGGAAACTTTTGTCTTGACAGGCTCGTTGCGCAACTCGGCTTCGGCCACAATTGCTCTGGTTTTAAACTTCATTTGCCCTTTTTCACACAGCTCCCTGCAGAGACGCGCATATTTCGCCGGTTCCCGTCTTGCCAACAAAAAAGCGATTGTAGCGGGTCCGCACAAGGGGGTTGAGGCCTGATTAATCGTCAATGGATCCAGAACCGCCTGCCTGACATCTTCAAACACCTGTTGTTTTGTAATTTTACTCCACACACTTTTGCGGGCGGGATCATCTACATATTCTTTGAATTTAGCCAGTTCAGCGCTCAGCTGGGGCGAGAGCGTGGGTGTGCTGGCTGAAGGAGGCGGCGGCGCATCCACAACCGAGTAATACTGATCATAGCTCGCGCCATCTCCCCGAAATTGCGCGACACCTCCTTTGCTACTCGTGTTGGCGGGTCCAATGCCGCACAGCCCAAGTAAATCATCATTGTCCGAGCCGCCAGAGTCTTCATCCCAAAGCTTCAGCTCTACCTTCTTTTTAAAGACAAACGACTCATTGACATAAAATTGGCCATCCTCTTTCATTTGCTTGCGGATACTTTTCCTGAACGCGCCATCCACAAACACATCAAGGCGTATTTCATCACCGTCCGATCCCCAGTCCTCCGTGTCATTGCACTTCAAGGTGCCGAGGGTGATTTTTTTCAGCGATGGTCCGGGAGTGGAGCTCATGGTTGGGCGGGAGATGAAGGAATCGGAGTCAGCGGGAAGGATGGAGTGACTGGGGAGACCACATGTTGGATTGCCGCATGTTGGTGTGGCGCGTTTTGGATGAGCGCCAGGATCTTTCCCCCTTTGGCGAGTGAGGAGATGAGCGTGACCACTCACACCATCGCGGGAGTGGGATGACAATCAGTAATCCAACATACGTGGTCGAACAAATTAGAGAAACAGCCATCATGCAATGCAGGCATCAGCATGGCAAGACAGACGAGAACTGATTCGATTGTTTTAACGAATGCAAGAATTTTCGCTATTGATCATCTCCATTTTCACTTCTGAATTCTGGCATTGGACCGAGCGACAGTGGAGACGCTTGATCTTTCTTCACCCCTTGCCAAGGGCCGCCGTGAGGTGTTGCTGTTGGATCCCCCGCCAGGGTTCTCGCGCCAACCATCCCTTGCGGTCTTGGGGATCAGCTGAACCTGAATCTCAGGCGAGCGGAGCCTGGGGTTCGGCCGGCTGGCAAAACCAGGCGGTGATCGTTTCCGCCAGCCGATCAATCTGCCGCTGCCGGCTGGGATCATCGGCCCAGTCGCCCAGCAGCTGCTTGCGCAGGCCGGCGCTGGCGGGTGTCAGGTGATCCCCCGGAAGCTCCAGCAGGGAGGTGGCGTCGTCGGGCCGTTCCTTCAGCACCCCAAGCAGGCGGCGACTCTGATCGAGCCCGTCACCGCGAAAACGCACCAGCAGGTTGCGCGGTTGGCGATAGCTGTAACCCACCTGGCGCAGGGTTTCCGTGGGCGAGGGGCTGAACTCCGTGCGAAAGCCGAATTGCTGGGCAAATTCCGACAACAGGGGCACCGAGCGTTCCGCGGAGAAATTGTTGAAACTCAGGGCCGCCAGCCCGGAGCAGGTGCGGCCATTGTCCGGCGCCAGCAGATGGAGCTTGCAGCCCAGGCTGTGCCCCAGCCGCAAAACCGACCGCCCCGCCGGCCCCGGGACCCGCTCCCGCGCCTGACGAAAGGCCCGCCAAGCCTCATTGGCCTGGCTCTGGTGATCAAAACCGGGCACGTAGCTCCAGGCCCGCACGGCCCAGCCCCGAGCGGCCAAGGCCTCCAACAGCCTTCGATAACTGATCTGGGGGGAAGCCGCCAGATAACTGCCACCGATGAATTCCACCAACCCCGGCGAAGCGTCGCTGGCAGGGCTCCGGCTGGGCGGGAGCTCCACCAAAGGCCCCCGCTGCCTCCAGGCCGCCTCAGCCACCGTTGCCCTCAGCGGCGATGCGCCGCACAGCCTCAAGGGCTTCCCGCCGATGGGCCGCCCCATCGAGCAGGTTGTTGAACACATGGCGAATCACGCCCTTGCCATCGATCACATAGGTGACCCGCCCGGGCAGAACGCCCAGGGTATTGGGCACGCCAAAGGCCCGCCTGAGCTGATTGCCTTGATCGACGAGCAAGGGGAAGGGGAGCTGATGGCGGGCGGCGAAGCGCTGGTGGCTGGCGGCGTTATCGCCGCTCACCCCCCACACCTGGGCGCCCAGGGCCTGGAAATCGGCGAAACCATCGCGGAAGGCGCAAGCTTCCGCCGTGCAGCCAGGCGTGTCGTCCTTGGGATAGAAAAACAGCACCAGGGTCGCCCCAGCCAATTGGTCGCCGCGTCGCTCCACGCCCTCAGCGTCCCTCAGGGCGATGGGGGGAGCCAGATCACCGGGAGCGATGGGGGCGGGCACTGGGAGCGAATGAAGGTGGTTCAACCTTAGGAACGCTGGTCCAGTCGATCAGGGCGGACTGCCGACCCTTGCGCGGGCTGAGACCATGGAGACAGGAGTTGATCCGAGGATGGCGGAAGCGATTCAGTGTTGGGAGCAGACGGATCTGCTGGGGTTCTCCTCCGGGGATCCACCACCCCCCTCGCCCAAGAAGGCTCGTCCAAAGACCCAGGGCGAGGAGCGGCCGGAATCACGGCCGGCGCCCCCTGTGTCCCTGCCCGGGTTCGCCAAGGCTGGAGCCCGCCCCCCCCTCCCCCTCCCGGAGCGTCTGCTCATCCTCGACACGGAAACCACCGCGCTCCATCCCGATGAGGGGCACTGCATCGAGGTGGGAGCGGTGCTGTTTCATGTGCCCAGCCGCACGGCGCTCACCCAGGTGTCGTTTCTGCTGCCCTGCCAGAGCAACGCCGCGGAAGCCATCAACGGCATCCCAGCCGCGGTGAGCCAGTTGGAGCAGCCCTGGCGGGAAGCGCTCAACTGCTTTTTGGCCATGGCGGTCGCGGCCGATGGGATCCTCGCCCACAACGCGGCTTTTGATCGCCAATGGTTTGGCCATGGGCCGCTGCCCGCCCTGGAGAAGCCCTGGATTTGCTCCATGGACGACATCTCCTGGCCCTCGGGCAGGCAACTGCGGCCCGCCCCGTCCGTTCGGGATCTGGCCATCGCCTACGGGGTGCCTGTCTGGGCGGCCCACCGAGCGCTCACCGACTGCACCTATCTCGTGGAGGTGTTGCGGCGTTGCGAGGATTTGGAGGCTCTCCTGGAAGCGGCCCTCGAACCTCGGCGGCTCTATCGGGCCCAGCTCAGCTATAACGAACGCCATCAGGCCAAGGCGGCCGGATTCCGCTGGAACGACCCGGTGCCAGGCGCCTGGTCGAAGCGGTTGAGCGAGCGAGAAGTCTCCACCCTTCCCTTTCCGGTGAATCCCGTGCTGAGCGCCTGAGGCGAACATTGTGCGGAATTTTTACGGATCTCCGAAGCCATCCCGATAACCCACTCCCTCTTCCGCCGCCGTCGCCACCCTGGGAACATGGATCACCTTCCACCCAACACCCCCACCGACCCCATGCAGGATCGGTTGCGGCGTTGGCAATCGGTGCGCACCTGGGCCCGGCTCATCCGCGAAGCCGAAGCGCTCTGGCATGTGGACGCCCGCGTGCTTCACCGGCTCGCCGCGGAAGAACTTGTGCGGCTGGCGCAAGAGGTTCCCCCCCGCCTGAGGCGGCGCGTGAATCTCTGGCTGGAACGCTTTCACGTGGCCACCCGCCTCAAATAGGAAGCCCAGCGTGCTCCCGGGCCAAAAAAGGTCGGGGATCCTGGTCGCGGCGGTGCTGGATGGGAATCGGAGTCCCCTGGGCCTCTGGATCCACCGGGTCGCGGGAGGCGGTGGCCTCCAGGGCCTGGCGCAGGCGCCGGGCCGCGTGGAGAGGCATGTCACGGGGCACGCTGATCCGATCCCGTAGGTGGCGCAACCCCGACGCGGAGCCCGCCGGTGGGATGGGGTGGCCCCCCCCGCCGCCGCCCTTGGCCTCCTCCTGGTCGGCCACCAGGGTGGTGAGGGCGCAGCGCAGGGCTGGATCCCAGATCGCCAGGGGGAGGGGGTTGCGTTCCAGCAGGGTGTCTCGGTGCTTGAGCACCCGTGCCAGGGCCACCAGAGCGGCGTCCGCCGGCTCGCTCTGGGAGGTTTCCGGATCCGAGACGGGCTGGATGGGCCAGGGGCCCTGATCCACGCGGTTGGCGAGAGCGCGCTGGGTCCCATCGCCGCTGGCGTAACAGCCCCCCATCTGGGGAGGCAGATCGTGGGCGTGGGTGTGGAAGTCGCTCTGGGTGCCGAGGTAGGTGGACCGTTGTTCCAGGGCACTCAGCCAGCGATGGATTCCGGGGTGCTCCTGGCGCGGCGACACGCCCTTGTAGTAGACGAGCGAGGCGTTCATCCTCTCCACGTAGGGCACAAACACCAGATCCGCCGTGGTGAATGCCGCGCCCAGAAAAAAGGGGCCGCCCCGCGCCGCCAGAGCCGCCTCCATGGCCCGAGCCACGCGATGGAACTGGGCCCGGGCCCGCTCCTCGGAGGGGCCCGCGTGGGGCCAGCACAGCCACTCACACCAGGCCCGAAAGAGATCTCGCTCCAGCTGGCGCAAAGGCACCACCGCGGGGTCGGTCATGCCCGGCCCCAGGGAGCCAAACGCCCGCTCCAGCGCCTCCAGGATGCGATCACTCTCGGTGAGAAGGCGGCCGTCGAGCTCCAGGGCCGGCAACATCCCCGAAGGCACCCTCTGGCGGTACCAGGGTTCCTTGTCGCCGTAACAGTTCATCGTCACCTTCCGGACCCGATAGGGAATCCGCCGTTCCTCCAGCCACAACCACACCTTCTGGCAGTAGGGACACCAGGCGTGGTGATCGCGATAGAGGGTGACGCGGACGGACGCCTCGCTTTGGCCGAACAGCCGAAGGGTGGCTTGGGCATTGGTGGGGCCATTCACCCGGTCGGGCTCGGCTGGTGCCAGTCGCTCCAGCTGGTGCCAGGTCAAGGGAGCGGGGCTCACCCCCCATCCAGAGGGCTCCTGACGGGCCGGTTGTTGAGAAAAAACGACCATGAATTGTCTTTGTTAACGATTTTAATCGTGATCCATCCCGATCCATGGATCCCCAGCGGCGCCGGTGGGAAGCGGGCCGCCAAAAAAAAACGCCCCTCGGGGAGGAGCGGCTGGTTGGTGGAACAGGAAGCCGGTGTGAATCGGAGCGGCGGGATTTGAACCCACGACCCCCACTACCCCAAAGTGGTGCGCTACCAAGCTGCGCTACGCCCCGGCCCAACGAACGTATCACAGTGTCCCGGGGGGTTGGCCAGGGCGAGCCAGACGCTTGAGCAGCCGTCGCGTGAGACGGTCCCGGCTCATCGAGGCATAGCTCCGAATACGCTCCTCCCTCGCCAGCCGCCGCAAGCCCGCCATCGACAGGGAAGCCAAACGCAGCTCCGGCACCCGCTTCCAGGCCTGGGTGGTGACGGGAAGATCCGATCCCACCCGCCCCTCGCGAAAACCAAACAGCGCCCCTCCGGCCATCCACTCGGGCACCAGCACAAACAGCACCGCCAGCAGGCCATAGAGCTCCACCAACCCCTTGGGCAGGGGATGGAGTTGTCTGGTCTCCTCCGCCGCGGAAGGGGGGTCCTGGTCGATGGGCGGCTCTGTCATACCTCTTCACTGCGCAGGCAGGTGATCTTCATGGGCAGGCGCTCCAGCGTGAGCTCATCGCCGCGAAGAATCAGCCTGAGGTCGTCGTTGCGATAGATCAGGGCGGGACCTTCACCGGGCTCCCGAAACAAAGTGGCGCGGGAGCCGCCACTGAACAGGGCCGCCTGGGACCCGTTTCTCTCCAGCACCACACTCCCCTTCTCGGAGCAGAGATAGCGTTCTTTGATGTCGTAGTTCTCCCACCAGGGGGAGGTCATCGCCAGGGAGGGCACTCCAAGCGACGCCAGCCCCAGAAGGATCGGGAAAAGGGCCATGAAGGGGAGTCAGAGCCGAATGGGGGCATTGTCTCCGCGCAACACACAGTGGGGAAGGGTCCAGTCGAACGACTGCCAGACCTCGGGGGGCAGCAGGTAGCGGGAGCCCTCAAAGGGGCCCAGGCGCACGCCCGAGGGCTGGGCGGAGCAGTAGGGACGGCTGCCGGGTTTGGCCAGGTATTGCTGGTGGTAGGGCTCCGCGTAGTACAGCACCTTGCCGCTGGCGATCTCCGTGGTGATCGCCCCGTAACCAGCCTCCTTCAGCAAGGCGCCGTAGGCCTGGCGGCTGGCCTCCGCCGAGGCCAGGTCGCCGGGATCGTCCACGAAGATCGCGGAGCGGTATTGGCTGCCCCGATCATTCCCCTGCCGATCGCCTTGGGTGGGGTCGTGGCATTCCCAGAAGAGCTTGAGCAGATCGCTGAACCCCACCAGCTCCCGATCCCACACCACCCGCACCACCTCCGCGTGGCCGGTGCGGCCCGAGCACACCTGTTGATAGGAGGGATCAGGCACCGATCCTCCGGCATAGCCCACGGCCGTGGTGATCACCCCTGGCAGACGCCAGAAGCCCTTTTCCGCCCCCCAAAAACAGCCGCAACCGAAGCTCACCTCCCCCTGACCAGGCAACGTCGCCGCCGCGATCGGGGTGCCCAGCACCGCGTGCCGGAGGCCCTCGGCTTGCGCCGTGGGACTCTGAAGAGAAAAGCGTTCGAACACCCGCCCCGAAATCACTGGGGAGAGCCTAAGGGCAACGTCAGTCCGACCGCTTCGGCACAAAAGCAATGTGGTTGAGCAGCGTGGTGGTGAACGCGAAGAGAAGGAAGGGCAGGGAGAGCACCAGGATGAGGCCCACCCCCACCAGGGCGAAAATGGGTTTGCTGGTGCCCATCAGGGCCAGCCCCGCCGCCAAACTGACAAAAATCACCACCATCCAGATCAGGATCTGCCCGTAGATGTCGCCGAAGGTGAGGGTGCAGCGCACGTCATAGGACTGGGTGAGAGCCGACGCGGTGGGGGAAACGGGGGTGGAAGCCATGGCGAGTTAGGGGGGGCGCCCCTCAACGATGCGGCACCCCCATCAGCTAAGCGGGCTTTGCCAGCCCATGGGCGCTCTCTCAACAACACTTGAGGGCCCGGGGCCAGGAGGGTCGATCAGGCGGTTTGCAACCGTTCGGCCTGCTCCCGCTCCCACAGGCGCCGATAGGTGCCCGGACTCTCCACCAGGTCTTGATGGTGGCCTTCTTGCACCAGGTGCCCGCCCTCCATCACCAGGATGCGATCGCAGGCCGCCGCGGCGGAGAGCTGATGGCTGATCAACAGCACCGTGCGCTGGCGCTGATCCCGCACGGCCCGGAGAATCCCCCCGGCGGTGCGGTTGTCGACACTGGCCAAGGCGTCATCCAGCACCAGGATGGCGCTGTCCACCAGCAGGGCGCGACCGAGGGCGGCCCGCTGGCGCTGCCCCCCGCTGAGGGTGATGCCCCTTTCTCCCACCAAGGTGTCGTAGCCGTCGGGGAAGCCGCGCACATCCTGGGCCAGTTGGGCCTCCTCAGCGGCTTGGCGCACCCGCTCCATTGAGGCGTCTGGCTCGCCGTAGCGAAGGTTGTCCGCCAGGGTGGCGGTGAAGAGAAATCCCTCTTGGGGCACCAGGGCCACCTGGCGGCGCAGGTCGGCCAGGTCCAGGGACGTCACGTCGATCCCATCGAGAAAAAGCCGCCCTTCCGGCACCTCCACCATCCGTCCGATCGCTCGGGCCAGGGTGCTTTTGCCGCAGCCCACCGGCCCCACCACCGCCACCAGTTCCCCGGGCGCGATGTGGAACGACAGATCCTCCAGGGCGGGCTCCCCCCTTCCGGGATAGTGAATCGTGAGCCCGCGGGCCTCCAGGGCTCCGGCCGCCCGTCCTGGCCTGGTGGTTGGCCGAGGGGGAGACACGATCAGGGGCTGGCGCCGCAAGAGCGCCTCGATCCGCTCAAGGCTCACCTGTCCGGTTTGAAAGGTGTTGAGCGTGAATCCCAGCAGGGCGGTGGGGAACACCAGCCGCTCCACATAGAGGATGAGCGCCACCAAATCGCCGATGCTCAACCGGCCGCTCTCCAGCTGGGTGCTGCCGAGAGCCAGCAACACCAGCAGGCTGATGGACGCGATCCCCTCGATCAGGGGGAAGAGCACACTGCGGCTGCGGGCTGGCCCCAACGCCGCGTCCCTGTAGGCCCGGTTGCTGGCGGCGAAGGCTTTTTCCTCCACCGGCTCCTGGCCATAGATCTTGATGGCGCTGATGCCGGAAATGTCTTCCTGCAACAGATTGGTGAGCTCGGCCAGGGCCTCCTGCTGACGGCGCTGTTCGCGCATCATCCGGCCGCCAAATTTGCGCACGCACAGGAGCATCAGCGGATAGAGCGCCACGGCCGCCAGGGTGAGCCAAAGATCGATCGCCACCATGGCCGGCAGGGTGAGGGCGTAGGCCAACACCGTGTTGGTGAGGCTCAACACGGCAAAGCCCAACAAGCGGCGAACGTTTTCCACATCGCTGGTGGCGCGGCTCAGCACCTCCCCACTGGAGGTGGCCTGCACCCAGGCGGGCTCCTGACGAAGCAGGTGGTCGAACAGCTGTTGCTTCAGATCCACCTCCACCTGCCGGCCCACGCCGAACACGAGCATGCGCGAGATCAAGCGCACCGCCGCCATCACGGTGGCCAGACCGATGATCCACCCGGCCTGAGCGAGCACCTTGGCGTAGCTGAAGCCCCCCTGGAGATCCTCCACCACCCGGCGGACGATGAGGGGAATGGTCACGCCGAGGGCGTTCACCACCAGCAGGGCCAAAACCCCCAGAAGCAACTGGCGGCGATGGGGCCACAGGTAGCGGCGAAGCAAATCGAGCCGCGGAGCACCCATCAGCGCGTCAAAACCGTGAAGCCAACGGGTTTAGCCTACGGGCTGGAAGCCAAGAGGGCCCCATGGCGCGGCACCCCACCACCGAGCGGGACGAAGGTCCCGGTCAGAGCCACCCTCTCTACAGCCTCGACCGGAGCACCGTGGACCGGTTGCTGGCGGCGGAGACCCCCGCCGAGGCGGATCTGGTGGACGCCGCTCGCCTTCTCTCCCGCTACGAGGGGTTTCCGGGCGCCTTCGACCTGCGGGACGACCTGGAACGGGCCATCCGCCTTTGGGGGCTGACCCGCGACACCCTTCACGCCCGGGCGCGGGCACTCTGGCAGGGGGGCTACAGGCCCGGGGCGACGGGAGGGAAGGCCGAGCAGGTGGGCTCGGGCTTTGATTCCACCGCCGAAAACGGGGCCTGAGCGGGCCCGTGCGACCGGGCCCCATCGGTGTGGGGATTCCAAAGGGCTCGCCAGTTTGGCCGCTGACAGGTGATAGTGGGGTGTCCCCATCACCCGGCCCGGAGTGCCTCGCACCCGGGCTTTTTCTTGAGCGCCCTTCCGCCGCCGATGACGCCCGCTCCAGCGCCTCCCACCCCCTGGCCGGCCCTGTTGGATCGGCTTCTGGCACTCCATCCCCTCTCGGGGGAGGAAGCCCAAGCCCTCATGGCGGGTTGGCTGGAAGGGAGCATCGATCCCATTCTCACGGCCGGGCTGCTCGTGGCGCTCCAAGCCAAGGGGGTGAGCGGAGAGGAGCTGGCCGCCATGGCCGCCGTGCTGCGGGCCGCGGCCACTCCCGTGGCCCATCGGCCCACCGGTCCCCTGGTGGACACCTGCGGCACCGGGGGAGATGGGGCCAACACCTTCAACATTTCCACCGCCGTCGCCTTCACCGCCGCGGCCCTGGGGGCTCGGGTGGCCAAACACGGCAACCGCAGCGCCAGTGGGCGGGTGGGTTCGGCGGATGTGCTGGAGGGGCTGGGGATCGACCCGCTCACCCCTTTGGATCAGGTGGTGAGGGCCCTGGACACCACAGGCCTCACCTTTCTCTTCGCCCCGGGATGGCACCCCGCTCTGGGGAGAATCGCCCCGGTGCGACGCACCCTGGGAATCCGCACCGTCTTCAATTTGCTGGGCCCCCTGGTGAATCCCCTCACTCCCGAGGCCCAGGTGTTGGGGGTCGCCCGCGCCGATCTCCTTGATCCCATGGCCCAGGCCCTGCTCCAGCTGGGGGTGCGGCGGGCGGTGGTGGTGCATGGTCACGGTGGATTGGATGAGGCGTCCCTGTCCGGTCCCAGTGAACTGCGCCTTTTGCGCGACGGCGAGATTCGAGCCGATTGGTTGGAGCCCGAGGCGCTGGGCTTGACCCGGGCCCCCCTCTCCGAGCTGGCGGGAGGGGATCAACTCACCAATGCCGCCATCCTGCGGGCGGTGCTTCAAGGTGAAGGCGGCGCCGCCCAGAGGGATGTCGTCAGCCTCAACACGGCCCTGGTGCTCTGGGTGGCGGATCTGGCCCCCTCCGTGGAGGCCGGGCTGGGCTCAGCCCGGGAGGCCTTGGCCTCAGGGGCCGCCTGGGAGAAGGTGGAAGCGTTGCGCCAGGTGTTGCCCAAGCTCCAGGCGACCGCACAATGACTCCATCCTTTCGCCCCACCCCATCCCCCGCCGTGCCCCAGTCCCCAGGTGAAGCCGCCTTCCTGGTCCTTGCCGATGGCACCGTTCTGGAAGGGTGGGCCCTGGGAGCCCGCGGCGCGGCCATCGGAGAAGTGGTGTTCAACACCGGCATGACGGGCTATCAGGAAGTGATGACCGACCCCAGCTACGCGGGCCAGCTGGTGACGTTCACCTATCCCGAGCTGGGCAACACCGGAGTGAACGGGGAAGACCTGGAAGCTCCAGGCCCCCAGGTGCGGGGCGTGATCTGCCGCCAGCTGTCCCCCCGCTCCAGCAGCTGGCGGGCGGAGGAGGATCTCGAGCCCTGGCTGCAACGCCATGGCGTGGTGGGAATTCGTGGCGTCGACACCCGCGCCCTGGTGCGACACCTCCGGGAAGGGGGGGCGATGAATGGCGGCATCGCCAGTGACGGCACCTCCCTCGCCACCTTTCTCGAACGGGTGCGCTCCGCCCCCTCCATGAGTGGCCTGAATCTGGCCGAGGGGGTGAGCACCAGCGCCCCTTACCGCTGGACAAGCTTGTGCGGGGCCTCCTTTGACACCCGCGCCAGCGTCCAACCCAACCGGCCCTATCGGGTGGTGGCGGTGGATTTCGGCATCAAGCGGGCCATCCTGGAGCGGCTCGTGGCCCATGGCTGTGAAGTCACCGTGGTGCCAGCCAACACCGACCTGGAGGAGGTGCTGGCCCTGGAGCCCGAGGGGGTGTTTCTCTCCAATGGTCCCGGGGATCCCGCGGCTGTGAGCGCGGGGATCGCCCTGGCCCGCGGGCTCCTGGCCCAACAGGATTTGCCGGTGTTTGGCATTTGCCTGGGCCACCAAATCCTGGGCCTGGCCCTGGGGGGACGCACCTTCAAATTGGCCTATGGCCACCGGGGCCTCAACCACCCCTGCGGGTCGCCGGGGGCGGTGGAGATCACCAGCCAAAACCATGGCTTCGCCATCGATCCGGCGTCCCTGCCCAGCGATCGCGTGCGGGTGACCCATCACAATCTCAACGACCAAACCGTCGCCGCTTTAGCCCTTCGGCACCAACCCGTGTTCGGGGTGCAGTACCACCCTGAGGCCAGCCCTGGGCCCCACGACGCCGACCATCACTTCTCGCGGTTCACCGCCTTGATGGCCGAGCGCCGGGTCGGGGCGGCGCCCGGCTGAATTGCGGCAGATTTATTGCCGGTTTCACCCAGCATCGCCAACCCCCTCTACACTGCGCCCGTTACCAGTTGAAGGGAGTTCCACCAATCGCCGACTTGCACCGACTGACCGTCTCGCTTAGAGGGGGCTGTGAGCGCCAGAAGACCCACCTGGTGTTCGCGTTTACTGGTCAGCTGGACGCGTATTCCGACAAGCAATTTACAGATTTTATTCACAAAGAGTCGGCGGGTGTGAAGCTGCCCCTGGTGATCGATCTCAGCAAAATCGACTTCATCGACTCCTCTGGTCTGGGAGCCCTTGTGCAACTGGCCAAGGAATGCAATCAAAACCACACACAATTTTTGGTGGTGGGCAACGCCCGGGTGGTGCAAACCGTGAAGCTGGTGCGGCTGGAAGAGTTTCTCCACCTTCAGCCCGATCTGCCCACCGCCCTTGACCAGCTCGCCTCCTGACGATCTTCCCTCCATCCCTCTGGGTTGCCCGACCGGTTGGCTGGCCTCTCTCTCTCCCTTTGAACCCGGGGCCGAGCTCCACACCCTCCAATTGGCCTGGCTGGGTGACGCGGTGTGGGAACTTCACCAGCGCCTGCTCCATTGCCAATCCCCCGGGCGCCCCGCCGACCTCCACAACACCGTGGTGGGCAGGGTGAGGGCCGAGGCCCAGGCCCTGGCCCTGGAGCGGCTGAAACCCCACCTGAGCCCCCAGGAGCAGGATCTGGTTCGGCGGGGACGCAACCGCGCGGGTCGTGGATCCCGGCGTCAGGCGGCCTCCCTGTACGGTCAAGCCACGGGATTTGAGACAATGGTTGGCTGGCTCTTTCTCCGGGATCCGCGCCGCCTGGCCGTCCTTTTGGATCACCTTGAGCAAACCAACCCCCTTCCCTCGCCCGCGGACGACCATGAGCCCCTCCCCGAATGACTTCTCTAATCGCCGCCGTCCTGGCCGACGCGGCGATGGCCCTGGCGGACCGAGAGAGATCACCCGATCCCGATCCAGCCGGGGCCCGGTCGACCCCCGCAAGCCCACCCCGGGCGGCTTCCGCCGCCGGGGTCCGCGGAGCGAGGGGGAACCGACGGGGGAGCCGCGCCGCTGGACACGGGACCGCCGCGATGACGCCCCGGCGCCAGAGGGGTGGCGCCGCGCCGAGGGGGGTGGTCGGCCCAGAACCCCTTCGGGACCCGACCGTCGCCCATCCCGGGTGATTCGACGGGAGGTGGGGACGAGCCGCCCCTTCCGAAACCCTCGGGACGCCAGGCCCGCCCCCGACACGGAGGCGCCCCAGGGGGAGGCCCACGCCGCCGCCGCCCCCAGCGAGCTGGTGTGGGGACGCCACGCGGCCTTGGCGGCCCTGGAAAGCGGGCGACCGATCCATCGCGTCTGGTGCACACCGGAAATGCGCTTCCGCCCCACGTTCCTGCAACTCCTGCGGGAAGCCAAGGCCTCGGGGGTGTTGGTGGAGGAGGTGAGCTGGGCGCGGCTGGGGCAAATCAGCGGTGGCGCCGTGCACCAAGGCATCGTGCTGCAACCGGCCGCCGCCGACACCCTCGATCTGCCCAGCCTGATCGAGGGATGCCGCCAACTGGGGGAATCTCCCCTGCTGGTGGCCGTGGATGGATTGACCGACCCCCAAAACCTCGGGGCGATTCTGAGAAGCGCTGAAGCCCTCGGCGTCCATGGCTTGGTGCTCCCCCAACGGCGCAACGCCGGCCTGACGGGCTCGGTGGCGAAGGTGGCCGCCGGTGCCCTGGAACATCTGCCCGTGGCCCGCGTGGTGAACCTCAACCGTTCCCTGGACACCCTGCGCCAGGAGGGCTACCGGGTGGTGGGGCTGGATCCCCAGGGCAGCGTGAGCCTGGAGGAAGCCGACCTGGAAGGGCCCTTGGTGGTCATCACCGGGTCCGAGGGGCAGGGACTCTCCCTGCTCACCCGCAGGAGCTGCGACCAGCTGGTGCGCATCCCCCTTAGGGGCTCCACACCCAGCCTTAACGCCTCCGTCGCCACCGCGCTGGTGCTCTATGAGGTGGCCCGCCGCGGCTGGATGCGGGGCCTGCGGGGTGGGGCCCCCCCGCCGCGCCTGGTGCGTCCAAACGTGCCCACCGAGCCCTTGGCCCCAGAGCTCCCGGAGCCCCCGATCCAACCTCCCCACCCGGCCCCCGCGGAGGCCCCATCCGAGCGGGCGCTCGAGACCCCAGAGGGGATGGAGCCGCCCCCAGAGCCGCGGGCTGAGGTGGCGTCTCCGCCAGAGGAGCAGACCTGGGAGCCCGTGCCCATGGACGCTCCAGTCCCCGAGGGTCAGGCTCCAGCCCTTGCGCCCCTTCGCCAGGAGTTCGCCGGCGACATCCATCTGTGAGACCGGACGACGCCAACCAGGCCGACGCACCGTGAGCAGAATGGACCCATCCAGGTCTTCCTCCATGAATCCCTTGCTCTGGCCGGTGCGCAGCCTCGCCAACGCGTTTGGCCTTGCTTGGTGGGCACGGGTGGAAACCCGCTCTCCCGACGCTGTGTACTGGTTTGGGCCCTTTGTCAGGAGGCGCACCCTGGAGGCCGCCCTGGTGCCGTTCCTGGAGGATTTGCGCATGGAAGCGCCGGCGAGCCTGGAGCATCGCTATCTCCGCGTCTCCCGCGGCGAACCCTTCACGGAGCTCCCTGGCCCCCCTCCCCCGTCGGTCCCGGCCTGATCGCGCGAGGCATCCGCTCCTGAGCTGATAGCGTCCAGCAATTCAATGGCGCGCGGGGAATGGGCATCGCCGAATGGCGCAGCAAGCTGAAGCGGGGCGAGGTCTCCGCCAGGGAACTCACCGAGGCTGCCCTGGCCCGCGTCAAGGCGGTGGAGCCTGAGGTTCACGCCTTTCTTGAGGTGTGCGGGGATCGGGCCCTGCGGGACGCCGACCGGGTCGACGCCGCCCGATTGGCGGGGGACGACTTGCCCCCGCTGGCGGGCATTCCCGTGGCGATCAAAGACAACCTGTGCACCCGAGGCATTCGCACCACCTGCTCCAGCCGGATGCTGGAGCACTTCGTTCCCCCCTACGAATCCACGGTCACCGAGAGGCTCTGGCAAGCGGGAGCGGTGCTGATTGGCAAGACCAATCTCGATGAGTTCGCCATGGGAAGCTCCACCGAAACCTCAGCCTTCGGTCCCAGCCGCAACCCCTGGGATACGAGCCGGGTGCCCGGGGGAAGCTCAGGGGGCAGCGCGGCGGCGGTGGCGGCCGGGGAGTGTGTGGTGTCCCTGGGTTCGGACACGGGAGGCTCCATCCGTCAGCCCGCCAGCTTCTGTGGGGTGGTGGGGCTCAAGCCCACCTACGGCAGGGTGAGCCGCTGGGGGCTGGTGGCCTTCGCCAGCTCCCTCGACCAGGTGGGTCCGTTCAGCGCCACCGTGGCGGACTCGGCGGAAGTGCTGCAGGTCATCGCGGGGGAGGATCCTCGGGACGCCACCTGCCTGGCCGCCCCCGTGCCAGATTTTCTGGCGGGGCTGGACCAACCGCTCGCGGGCCTCAAGGTGGGGCTCATCCGGGAGTGCTTCCAGGAGCGGGGACTGGATGCCCAGGTGAAGGCCTCGGTCTTGGCCGCCTCCACCCTGCTGGAGAGCCTGGGGTGCGAGCTGGTGGAGGTGAGCTGCCCCCGTTTTGATGACGGGATCGCCACCTATTACGTGATCGCCCCGTCCGAAGCCTCGGCCAACCTGGCCCGCTACGACGGCGTGAAATATGGATGGCGCGCCGAGGACACCGTTCCCGGCGGCGACACCCTCGCTGGCATGACCGCCCGCAGCCGCGCCGAGGGATTTGGCGACGAGGTGCGGCGGCGCATCTTGATCGGCACCTACGCCCTCTCCGCCGGCTATGTGGACGCCTTCTACAAGAAGGCCCAGAAGGTGCGCACCCTGATCCGCCGCGACTTCGACCGGGCCTTTGAACAGGTGGACCTGCTGCTCTCCCCCACCTCGCCCACCACCGCCTTTCGCTTCGGGGCCCACACCGACGATCCCTTGGCGATGTATCTGGCCGACCTGCTCACGATTCCCGCCAACCTGGCTGGTCTGCCGGCCATCAACGTGCCCTGCGGCTTTGATGACCAGGGTCTGCCGATCGGGCTGCAATTGATCGGGGGGGTGTTGGAGGAGGCCAAACTGCTGCGGGTGGCCCACCAGTTCGAGCAGGCGGCGGCGGTGAAAACGTCCCGCCCGGCGGCGCCGCTGATCGCGGAGTTGGACCCATCGGGAATTTCCACATCTGGTGGCACCTAGGCCGCCGCGGCCTGAAACACCGCTACCTTTGGTGTGCGGATCCCCTAAGCTGGGGCGGCTGTCGGGTGTCGCCGTGAGTTTTGTCTCCCTCCACAACCACAGCGATTACAGCCTTCTCGATGGGGCCTCCCAACTGCCCGCCTTGGTGGAACGGGCGGTGGAGCTGGACATGCCCGCGCTCGCCCTCACGGATCATGGGGTGATGTATGGAGCAATCGAGCTCCTGAAGAGCTGCAAAAAAGCGGGAATCAAACCGATCATCGGCAATGAAATGTATGTCATTAATGGCAGCATCTCTGATCCTCAGCCCAAAAAAGAACGGCGCTATCACCTTGTGCTGTTAGCGAAAAACACCACCGGCTATCAAAACCTCGTCAAGCTCACCAGCCTGTCCCATTTGCGTGGCATGCGGGGCAAGGGGATCTTCGCGCGAGCCTGCATCGACAAGGCTCTCCTCCAGCAACACCGTGAGGGCCTGATCGCCGCCACCGCCTGCCTTGGCGGGGAAGTGCCCCAGGCCATTCTCCAAGGACGCCCGGATGTGGCGCGGGATGTGGCGCGTTGGTATCAGGAAGTCTTTGGCGACGACTACTACCTGGAGATTCAAGATCACGGCGGACTGGAAGATCGGGTGGTGAATGTGGAGATGGCCCGCATCGGCGCGGAGCTGGGCATTGAACTCATCGCCACCAACGATGCGCACTATCTCAGCAGCGGCGATGTGGAGGCCCATGACGCCCTGTTATGCGTGCTGACGGGCAAGTTGATCAGTGATGAAAAGCGCCTGCGCTACACGGGTACGGAATATCTCAAAAGCGAAGCGGAGATGAGGCGTCTTTTTGCCGATCATCTCGAGCCGGAGACCATCGATCGGGCGATTGAAAACACAGGGAAGGTTGCGGAGAAGGTGGAGGACTATGACATTCTCGGCCGCTATCAAATGCCCCGCTTTCCCATTCCAGAAGGGCACACCCCCGTCAGCTACCTGGAAGTGGTGGCCATGGATGGCCTCAGGGAACGCTTGAAACTCAAAGAAGGCGAAGACCCTAGTGAGGACTACACCGCAAGAGTTCGCTTTGAGCTGGAGGTGATCGCGGAGATGGGCTTCCCCACCTACTTCCTGGTGGTGTGGGATTACATCCGTTTTGCCCGAGAGCGGGGCATTGCCGTTGGTCCCGGGAGGGGATCTGCCGCCGGCTCACTGGTGGCCTACGCCCTGGCAATCACCAACATCGATCCGGTGAAGCATGGCCTGCTGTTCGAGCGGTTTTTGAATCCCGAACGGAAATCCATGCCTGATATTGATACGGACTTCTGCATCGAAAGGCGGGGCGAGGTGATCGACTATGTCACCAAACGCTATGGGGAAGACAAAGTCGCCCAGATCATCACCTTCAACCGCATGACCTCCAAAGCGGTGCTCAAGGATGTGGCCAGGGTGTTGGACATTCCCTACGGAGACGCCGACAGGCTGGCCAAACTCATCCCCGTGGTGCGGGGAAAACCAGCCAAGCTTTCCGAGATGATTGGCGAAGACTCCCCCGCACCTGAGTTTCGGGAAAAATACGAGTCGGACCCAAAAGTTCGCCACTGGGTTGATCTGGCACGCCGCATTGAAGGCACCAACAAAACCTTCGGCGTCCACGCGGCTGGGGTGGTGATCGCCGCAGATCCCCTCGACCAATTGGTGCCTCTGCAGCGCAACAACGACGGCCAAGTGATCACTCAATATTTCATGGAAGATGTGGAATCAATGGGGCTCCTGAAGATGGATTTCCTTGGCCTCAAGAATTTAACCATGATTGAAAAGGCTACTTCCCTGATCGAAAAAAGCACCCATCAAACCCTCCAGATGGATGACCTTCCCCCCGATGATCCCGCCACATTCCAACTTCTGGCCAAGGGCGATTTAGAAGGAATCTTCCAGCTTGAATCCAGCGGGATGCGTCAGATCGTTAAAGACCTCAAGCCATCTTCTTTGGAAGACATCTCTTCCATCTTGGCCCTCTACCGACCAGGCCCTCTGGACGCGGGGTTGATTCCCAAGTTCATCAACCGCAAGCACGGTCGGGAGAGCATGGATGTGGTTCACCCCAAACTTGAGCCCATCTTGAAAGAAACTTATGGCATTATGGTTTATCAAGAGCAGATCATGAAGATCGCTCAGGATCTTGCAGGCTATTCCCTCGGTGAAGCCGACCTTCTCAGGCGAGCCATGGGAAAGAAAAAGAAATCGGAGATGGAAAAACACCAAGATCTTTTTGTTAAAGGTGCGGAAGAACGGGGGGTAGACAAACAAGTCGCCACCTCACTTTTCGAGCAAATGGTCTTGTTTGCTGAATATTGTTTTAACAAGAGCCACTCCACAGCTTACGGCGCCGTCACCTACCAAACGGCCTATCTGAAGGCCCACTACCCCGTGGCCTACATGGCTTCGTTGCTAACGGTGAATGCCGGTGACACAGAGAAAGTGCAGCGCTACATCTCCAACTGCAACGCGATGGGAATTCAGGTCTTGCCACCGGATGTGAATGCTTCCGATGTGGATTTCACTCCCGTGGCCAGTCGCATTCTCTTTGGCCTTTCCGCCATCCGCAATCTTGGCGATGGGGCCATCCGACTGTTGATCGAGAGCAGGCGCCAGGACGGTCCCTTCGCTTCCTTGGCCGATCTCTGCGACCGCATTCCCCCGAACCAACTCAACCGCCGCGCGCTCGAGGCCCTGATCCACTCCGGTGCCCTTGATGGCCTGGATCCGGAGAGCAACCGTGCCCAGCTGATGGCCGACCTGGATCTTGTGTTGGACTGGGCCAGCGCCCGCGCCCGGGATCGGGCCAGCGGCCAGGGCAACTTGCTGGATCTGTTGGGAGGAAGCCTGGCCGCGGACACGGCCCCAACCCCGACGACCCTGGCCCCGAAGGCGGCCCCGAAGGCGGAATATGCCCCCGGCGAAAAGCTCCGGCTGGAAAAGGAGGTGGTGGGCTTTTATCTGTCCGATCATCCGCTCAAGCAATGCGGTGGAGCCCTGCGGCTCCTGGCTCCCATTGGATTGGCCAGCCTGGAGGAACAGGCCGATCGCGCGAAAATCAGCCTGTTGGCCATGGTGGCGGAGTGCCGTCAGGTCACCACACGCAAGGGTGATCGCATGGCCGTGTTGCAACTGGAGGATCTCACCGGCTCCTGTGAGGCGGTGGTGTTTCCCAAAAGCTATGGCAGGCTGGCCGATCACCTGATGGTGGACGCGAGGTTGATGGTTTGGGCGTCCGTGGATCGCCGGGATGACCGGGTTCAGGTGATCGTTGAGGATTGCTGTGGCATCGATGAGTTGCGGCTGCTGATGGTGGAACTTCCCGCCGAGCAAGCGGGCGACATCGCGATCCAGCATCGACTGCGGGAATGCTTGCAGCGTCACCGTCCGGATCAGGAGTTTGGCGTCCAACGGGTGCCCGTGGTGGCCAAGGTGTGGGCGGAGGGATCCAGCAGTCGCTATGTGCGCCTCGGCCATCAGTTTTGCGTCAGCGACGGCGATTCCGCCAAGCAAACCCTCGAATCCGCCCAGTTTCGCGCCACACTCCTGGAGGCCTCCGCCGGCCAGTCCCTGGGAAGCGGCTAGCGGGGGACGTGAACGGGTGAGCCCGTGGCTCCCTAGGCCCCTCCAGACTCTCGGGCCCCATCTCGCAAGGCGCGGATGGAGGATTTCAGCCGGCTGATGTTGAGGGGGATCTGTTCCAAGCCCAGGCGTGTGCCCGGCCCCTCTTCCCAGCTGGCGGAGAGCACGCCATAGCTCAACCCCACCAACCCGAGGAGGAAACAGGCTCCAGAGGCCAGCAAGGTGGCTGAGGGTGGGATGTCAAGCAGGTGACGGCTCACCAGGACGTAGCTGGCGATGAACACTCCCATGCCCAGCACGGTGGGGAGGCCGGTGGCCAGGGCAATCCGACGGGCCATTCTGTTGGCCACGGCGTCGGGGATCACCTGGTTGACACGGGCCCCAGTGGCTTGACGGGGAGCTCCTTCTTTGCTGGAGGCTCCCCCGTCAGTGGAGGCCCTGGGGGCCAACCCTTTGGAGGCGCCCCGAGATGGGGTTTTGGACGTGGACTTCGCTTTGGACGAGCGGCTTCGCCGATCTGGGGCCATGCCGCTTAGCCGCGAATGCCGAGCTTTTCAATCAGGACGCCATAGCGCTGCTCGCTCTGCTGGCGCAGATAGCCCAGCAGACGCTTGCGGCGGCCGATCATCTTCAACAGCCCCTGGCGGGAGGAGAAGTCGTGAATGTTTTTTTGCAGATGACTGCTGAGTTGGCTAATCCGATCACTGAGGATCGCCACCTGCACCTCCACAGAGCCCGTGTCGGTGCCGTGTTGCTGATGGGTGTTGATCAGTTCCTGTTTGCGGATCGTGGGTAGCGGCATGAACGGCGCCCGGCTCATTGCAATCAATCATCAACTCTACCGTGTGGCTGAAGCCTTCCCCCTCAGGCCGCCGAACGGGACAGCCAGCGCAGGCAATCTCCCAGCCACCGCTCCGTCTCGGCGGAGGGATCGAGTCCCTGGGCCGCCACAGCCCTGAGGGCCGATTGAATCTCCACTTGGTCGTAGCCCATGGCCAGCAGGGCGCTCCGCAGCTCATGGGCGACGGTGTGGTCGGCCCCTGGGAGCGGATCGGCGGGGCGGATCGCGACGGCGTAACGCTCCTGGAGTTTCTCACGGAGCTCCAGGGAGAGTCGCTCGGCGGTGCGCTTGCCAACGCCGGGGGCCTGGCTGAGCAGTCGTTGATCGCCCTCCACGATGGCCTTCACCAGGGCCTCGAGTTCAAGGGCGCCGAGAAGGGCCATGGCCATCTGGGGTCCCACCCCATTGACAGCCACCAGCTCCCGAAACAAATCCCTTTCCTGGCGACTTTCAAACCCGTACAGGATCGATCCATCCTCACGGATGGTGTGGTGCACACTCAACGTGAGCGGAGCCCCCGGAGCCGGCAATCGGGCCCAGAGCCGTTGGCTCACCTGCACGTCGTACCCCACCCCTTGGCAGTTGAGCAGCAAGCCACAGCGGGTGGCCTGTTGCCAGGGATCGAGGACTGTTCCTTGCAACCAGCCGATCATGGAAACCGCGCGAGCCGCTCCATGGTGCCGTGCTTGCCAAGGGGGAGGATCGCTAGCGTCGCGTCAGAGAGCTTCGCCACAGTGCGCCACCGCCGCCTCCAGAACGTCGCCCAAACCGTGGCGCGGTGGTGCCGCGGCTGGATCCGGGAAGGACTCAGCCTGGCGATCCTGGCCGTGCTGGCGATGGGGTTGGGGGGGTGCGTGGGTCCCGATGGCCCCCCCCAGGGCACCCTGCTGAATGCCTTGGCCCTCCAGATCCAGCTCACCCAGGCCGATGTGGCCAAGGCCCTGGGCCTCGAGAGCGTCGGAGCGCCCCTGGTGAGCCGGGTGCGGGTGGAGCGGCAGGAGCCGGTGAGCATTGGGCCCTCGACGGGACTTCACCTGACGGGTCGCTTCGACTGGCGGCTGGGGAAGGACCCCTTCCGTGTGGACGCCCCCTTCGAGATCTTCCTGGAACGGGGGGCCAGAGGGGAGAGCTGGCGGCTGGCCCGCCCGGCGGGCGTCGCCCTTGCGGGGGAACAGGAGTGGCTCACCTACCCCCTTCCAGCTCGAAACACGCCTCCCGCCGGCTAACGCCGCCAGCGAGGGCGAAAAGGAACGGGCCAGCCCTAGACCCACCCCCCACAATGGGTGCGCGTCTCGCCTCTCCCCGCGATTGGCTTCCCCCCGCCTTCACCCCCGCACGATTGAGGCCGTCAAGGAGCGGGCCGACATCGTCGATGTGGTGGGGGAGCACGTCGTCTTGAAGAAGAAAGGTCGTGAGCTTGTGGGCCTCTGCCCCTTCCACGACGATTCCTCCCCCTCGATGACGGTGTCGCCGGCCAAGCAGATCTACTACTGCTTCTCCTGTGGCGCCGGGGGCAACGCCATCAAGTTTCTGATGGAGCACCAGCGCTCCAGCTTCAGCGAGGTGATCCTGGATCTGGCCCGGCGCTATCAGCTGCCGGTGGAGACCCTGGAGGGCCCCCAACAAGAGCGGCTGCGGCGGCAGCTCTCCCGCCGCGACACCCTCCACCGGGTGCTCAGCCTCGCGGCGGGCTGGTATCAGGCCCAGCTCCGCGCTCCGGAGGGAGCGGAAGCCCTGCGCTATCTGACCCACACCCGGGGGCTGAGCGAAACCACCCTGGCCGACTTCCAGCTGGGCTACGCCCCGGAGCGCTGGGACGCCCTGCTGTCCCATCTGTCGGCGGTGGAGGGCTTCGGCCCGGAGATTCTGGAGGCCGCCGGGCTGGTGGTGCCCCGCAAGGGGGGAGGAGGGTTTTACGACCGCTTCCGCCATCGGGTGATGGTGCCGATTCGCGACCGGCAAGGCCGGGTGATCGGCTTCGGAGGCCGCTCCCTGGACGGGGCGGAGCCCAAATACCTCAATTCCCCGGAAACCGAGGTGTTCAGCAAGGGGCAACATTTGTTTGGGCTCGATCGGGCGGCCGATCCGATCCGTCGGGCCGATCTGGCGGTGGTGGTGGAGGGCTACTTCGACGTCATCGCCCTCCATGCCGCTGGCGTCACCAACGCGGTGGCCGCCCTGGGCACGGCCCTGAGCCGTCAACAGATCACCCAACTGTGCCGCTGTTGCGACAGCAAGCGACTGGTGCTCAACTTCGACGCTGACCGGGCTGGGGTGCGGGCGGCGGAACGGGCGATCGGTGAAGTGGAGCACCTGGCCCTTCAGGGCCAGGTGGATTTGCGGGTGTTGCGCTTGCCGGCGGGCAAGGACGCGGATGAGTACCTCCGCGCCCATGGGGCGGGCCCCTATCGAGCCCTGCTGGACGCCGCTCCCCTCTGGCTGGATTGGCGGATCGAACAGGTGCTGGAGGGTAAGGATCTCAGCCGCGGCGAGGTGTTTCAGCAGGCGGTGACGGCGCTGGTGGCCCTGTTGGGGAAACTGCCCCAAAGCGCCGTTCGCAGCCGCTACTTGCAAAAAGTGGCCGAGCGCCTGTCCGGGGGCCAGGCGCGGTTGGCCTTGCGGCTGGAAAACGATCTGCGGCTGCAGGTGAAGGGCCAGCGCTGGCACGGGCGTGCCAGCCGCTGGGACACCCCCTCAACGGTGGGCCTTCAAGAGCGCGCCGAGGCGGAGATCTTGCTGCTCTATCTCCATTGCCCCCACATCAGGGGAGAGATCCGGCAACACCTGCGGGGGTGGGAGCAGGACGATTTCTGCCTGCGTCACCACCGCCAGCTGTGGGCGGCGATCACCGAGCTGGAGGAGGCGCGCCTCGGCGCCGAGCGCCTGGAAGCCATCAGTCGCGGCGCCGAACAGGGCCACGACCTGGCGGATGTGCCCCTCCGCGAGCTGCTCACCCACCAGCTGGCCATGGAGGAAAACGGTGTCCTGGATCGGTTCATGCCCTTGCTGGAGCCCTCAGAGCTGAGGCGGCAAGCGTTCCATCACCCCCTGCTCCATCTCCGCGGAGCGATCGCCAGCCGGGCCCGACTGGCGGCGGAGAAGCGCTGCCGTCACCTGCTTGACACCTGGAAAGCCCAGCGACTGCACACCCTGGAGCAGTGCCTGGCCCGCCTGCTGGAGGCCGACACCAGCCCCGCCACGGCCGCCACACCCGCACTCGACATGGAGGACCGTCTGCGGAGCCTCTTTGAGGAGCTGAATCACGATGTGCTGAGCTTGCAGGCCGACTACTACGCGGAGCGCCGCCATCTGCGGGATCTGGATCAACACAGACGCGCAGACCTTGTGGAAGTGACGCGCACAACCTGAGCCGGAGCCCCTCCATCCCGCCCGATTTCGGCGAACGGCCGGCCGGGGGCCCCTAGGGTTGGTGTTGTGTGATTGGCCCGATGACTCAACCTCCTCCGCTGTCCCACACCGGAGCCTTCCCCATCCCGACGGATGAGGAAGACCGTTTACGGGAACTGGATCGGCTTGGCGTGTTGGGCAGCAACAGCGACATCCACATGGAGCGACTGGTGGAGCTGGCCAGCCTCACATTCGCCGTGCCCATGGCGGCCATTTCCTTGGTGACCTCCGATCGCCAGTGGTTTCTCGCCCAGAGGGGACTGGCTGTCAAGGAAACCCCCAGGGAGGTGGCCTTCTGCGCCCACGCCATCATGGCGGACCGGGTGATGGTGGTGCCCAACGCCCTGGAAGATGAGCGTTTTCGCGCCAATCCACTCGTTCTCCATGAGCCCCAGATCCGTTTTTATGCTGGCGCGCCGCTGCGCGGCGAAAATGGCCACAACCTGGGCACCTTGTGCGTGATCGACTCGCGGCCCATGGAGCCGAAGCCAGAACAACTGCGCCAACTGAAGTTGCTCTCGGATCTGGTCATCAGGGAACTGGAACTGCGCCAACAGATCTCGCTCTGCCCGGTCACCAACCTGCCCATACGCCAACGCTTCTTACGCATCGCGGAGCATGAATTCAAAAAGGCGAGGGAGGAACAAAAAGACCTGTCACTGTTGTTGTTCGACATCGATAATTTTCGCGCCATCAACCATCGTTGGGGTCACCATGCTGGCGACAACGTCTTGGCGGATCTCTGCAAAATGGTGCGGCAATTCCTGGGTGAGAAGGATCTCGCCGGCCGGCTCGGCGACGGGGAATTCGCCCTGCTCCTGGTGGAGGCGTCCACGGAAAGCGCCCTTCAACTCGCTGAGGCTCTCCGCCATGCCGTCACCACCATGCCCGGGGTGCATTGCCACTCCGATCTGCGGCTGCACATCAGCGGTGGGCTCACCAGCCTCGGTCCCCACGACAAGTCGTTCGAGGATCTCCTTCGGCGCGCCGAAAAGGCCCTCGACCTGGCCCAAAGCAATGGGCGCGATCAAATCGCCACGCTCTTGAACGGGTTCTGAGCTAGGCCCACGCCACAGGCACATCCTTGAGGCGCGTGGTGGCGGAACGGGACAGGCGTGAGCGCCGCATGGCCCAGGGGGCCCGCGGGCCGCAGGCCGCCCACTGGATCGTGCCGCGGCCGTGGCGGGCGTTCAGGGCGTCAATGGTGGCGAGCAGGGCTTGGCGGCGCTCTTGGCGGGCGGGCGTGAGGGGAGTGAAGAGATGGTGTTGAAGCTGATGGGCGGGCTGGAGCGCCTGCAAGAGCACACCCGCCTTCCGCAGGGGATGATGGGGACGGAACAGCCGCTCGGCGAGGGGGAGGGCGGCGGCCAGGAGCACGGCGGTGTCGTTGGTGGCCAGGGGAAGGCGAACGGTGGCGGCATTGCTGTAGAAGACACCGCCATCGAAGGGATTGCCGCGCACAAACACCGTGATGGCACCGGCATATTGCCGCTGACGGCGCAGTTTCTCCGCGGCGCGGCTGAGGTAGGTGGCCACCGCCTGACGCAGCTCGTCCACCGCGGTGATCGGGGTGCTGAAGCTGCGGCTGACGCAGGTTTCCTTCTTGGCCGGCGGCAGAGCCACCAGGGGCAGGCACGACTGGCCCCGCAGTTCTCGCTGCAGGCGGAGGCCCACCACTCCGCAACGACGGCGCAACTCCTCTGATGGCATGTCGCGGAGCTGGCGGGCATTGCTGATGCCGCGCAGGCGACACCAGCGGGAGAGACGGCGGCCAATGCCCCACACCTCCTCAATGGCAATGGCGTCCAGCCAGGGGTCGGGATGGGGGGCGGCGCCGAGATCAAAAACCCCTTGCTCACGCAAGGCGACGGCGTGCTTCGCCAGGCGATTGGCCACCTTGGCCAGCACTTTGGTGGGGGCGATCCCCACCGCCACCGGCAGGCCCAGCCGCTGGCGCACGGCCTGGCGCAGGGCCAAGCCCCAGTCGGTGAGATCGGCGCCAGCGCCCTCGCTGGCCCGCGGCCGGTGCACCACACCAAACGCCTCATCGATGGAATAGATCTCCAGCGCCTCCACCCAAGCCTCCAGGGTGGCCATGAGCCGCTGGCTCATGTCGCCATAGAGGCTGTAGTTGGAACTGCGCACGATCACCCCGTGGCGCTCAAGCTGGTGTCGCACCTGAAAGAAGGGAGCCCCCATGGGAACCCCGAGGGCCCTGGCCTCAGCGCTGCGGGAGACGATGCAGCCATCGTTGTTGGAGAGCACCACCAGCGGCCTGCCCATGACAGCGGGATCGAGCACCGCCTCACAGGACGCATAAAAGTTGTTGCCATCGATCAACACAGTGGCCAGAGGCACAAGAAGAGAGGGGAGATCGCGGGACCAACAAACATAGTACATTTGCACCATTCACGTGGGGCGTGGGTGGTGGGGCCTGGTCGCTGTCTAGGTTCATCCTGGATGCATTTTCATCTCTCTCCCCCATGCCCTCCTCACCCTCTAGGAACAGCGGCGGCAGTTGGCGAAAGGCGGCGCCCGCGGCGGCCGCGGGCCTGGTGCTGTCGTTGGTGGGCTGCGGCTCCACCAGCACCCTCACCCTCAGCGGTGCCGGAGCCTCCTTCCCCGCTCCGATCTATCAGCGCTGGTTCCAAGACCTGGCGAGCCAGGGCGTGCGCGTGAACTACCAATCCGTTGGCTCTGGCGCCGGGGTGCGGCAGTTCATCTCCCGCACCGTGGATTTCGCCGCCAGTGACGTGCCCATGAAGGCGGAGGACATCGCCAAAGTGCCGACGGGGGTGGTGCAGATCCCGATGACGGCGGGTGCCATCGCCGTGGCCTATCAGCACAAGGGCTGCGCGTTGAAGCTGAGCCAGGCGAATCTGGTGGGGATTTTCCAAGGCAAGATCACCAATTACAGCCAGTTGGGCTGTGCCGCCAAGCCCATCAAGGTGGTGGTGCGCTCCGATGGCTCGGGCACCACAGCCAACTTCACCGCCCACCTGGCGGCCATTGATTCCTCCTGGAAGCAAAACGTGGGGGCGGGCAAGAGCGTCAAATGGCCCGTGGGCACCGGCGCCAAGGGAAACGAGGGGGTCGCGGCCCAGCTCAACCAGGTGGATGGTGCCCTGGGCTATGTGGAGGCGGCCTTCGTGAAACCTCCGCTGCAGGCGGCCGCGCTGACCAACGCGGCGGGCCAAATGGCGACACCGACGGCGGAGAGCGAACGGCGGGCCCTGGCCTCGATCGACCTCGGACCCGCGCTGATCGGCGGCAATCCCAATCCAGCCGCCGGGTATCCAATCGTCACGTTCAGCTGGATTCTTCTCTACAAGACTGGCAATGGCGCCAACCACGCCACCTTGACCAAAGTGTTCAACCACACCCTCTCGGCACCGGCTCAAGCCATGGCGGAAAGCATGGGATTCATCAGCCTGCCTCCCGAGGTGATGGAGAAGAGCAAAGCGGCCCTGGCCACCATTCAGCCTTGAGGCCAAGGCCAGGGGCGGGCGCCGAGAGGGCGGATCCTTGGCGAACGCCCCCCTCAAACCGCGAGAGGGCGCGGCTTGGCACGCTTGGCTCTGAGCGGTCAACGCCTGTCTAGCGGTGGGTGTTGAGGCTTGAGGCCCTGGTGGACATCTGTGGCGACGACAAGGCGAACCACGGAGCCAAAATGGCCGGATGCACGCCGTCCAGCCCCCGAGGGGGTGGGTTGACCTGAGGGCCATGGCCACTCCCTATGCCGAGATCAAGGACGTGGAGGCCTGGCTTGGCCCCCGCCAGGTGTTTACCTCCCTCTCGCTGTCTCTCTTTCGAGGGGAACACACGGTGGTGCTCGGGCCGAATGGATCCGGCAAGAGTTCCCTGGTCAGGCTCTTGAGCCGGGAGCTTTATCCCGTCGTGCGGGAGGGATCCTGGCTGCGGCTGTTTGGAGAGGAGATCATCAATCTTTGGGAGCTGCGGGGGCGCCTCGGGGTGGTTTCGCAGGATCTCCACACCACCTACCGGGGTGATGTTGAAGCTTTTGATGTGGTGCTCTCGGGTTTTTTTGGCTCAGTGGGGTTGGGGCGCGCCCAACAGCCCGATGAGCGACAACGACGGAAGGCGCGCGAGGTGATGGCGCGGATGGGATTGGCCGAGTTGGCGGAGCATTCCCTGCGTCACCTTTCCGAGGGGCAGCGGCGAAGCCTGATGTTGGCCCGGGCGCTGGTGCACGAGCCGGAGGTGCTGGTGTTGGACGAACCGACCAATGGGCTGGATCTTCGGGCCAGACATCAGCTCTTGGAACAGCTGGGGAGATTGAGCCACGGGGGGGCCACCCTGCTCTTGGTGAGCCATCGCATCGAAGAAATCCCGCCGGAAATCAGTCGCGCCGTTCTGCTGAAGGAAGGAACCGTGGTGGGCGATGGTCCGGTGGCGTCCGTGCTGCGGGACGCTCCCCTCAGCGCCCTGTTTGGCACCCCCCTGAAGGTGGTGGACCATGGAGGCTACAGGCAGGTGCTACCAGCCATAAAGAGCGTCTGATCCCCTTTGCTGGAAGCCTCTCTGGGGGGGCGGCGAGAAGGAATCAGCTGGGTTTTGCCGCCGTCGCGGGCTTGGGGGACGGGGATGTTCACAGGGATTCGGATTGCCGGCCTCGACCAGAGTCTGGGCATTACCCTTCCTCGTGGGCAGAAGGTGTGGGCGGGGAAGGTGCATCGCATCGAAAACTGTTGCCCCAAGGGGATTTGGGTGATCAGGTCGACTCTGACTGTCTTGAGCCTACGGATGCTTCGGCCTGGCTTGGCGATCATGTGTCGAAATTATCGGGGGCAGCTGTAGCCAAAGCTCCGTTGACTCGTTACACTGCATTTGTTCTATGGGGAACGAATCATGTTGACTGGAGCAGACCTTCTCAGCAAAGTGAAAGAGCTGGGTGATGTCTCCAAATCTGAGCTGGTCCGCAGCTGCGGCTACGTCAGCACCAAGAAGGATGGCACCGAGCGTCTCAACTTCACGGCTTTCTATGAGGCCCTGCTGGAAGCCAAAGGCGTCAACCTTGCGGAACATGGCTCCGCGAAAGGCAAAGCGGGCCGCAAGCTGAGCTACGTGGCCACGGTTCAGGGCAACGGCAACCTGCTGGTGGGCAAAGCCTATACAGCCCTGCTCGACCTCAATCCCGGCGATGAGTTTGAAATCAAGCTCGGCCGCAAACAGATCAGGCTGGTGCCCGCTGGAGCCCCGGAAGAGGAGTGAGGTTTGGGAGGGTGTTGATCCCGCCAACCCATCAGGGGCAGGTTCCTGCCCCTGGCACCGTCCCCATCCTTTGTCTGAGCCTCCGCTTGGAAGGGAGAGTTTGATGTTGGAAGTCGCTCTGGCCATGGTGGAGCGAGAGGGGAGCTGGCTGGTGCAACTCCGTGACGATCTGGATTGGATCGTGGCTCCAGGTTGCTGGGGCCTTTTTGGTGGGCATCTGGAGCCGGGAGAATCCCCGGAGGAGGCCCTCAGAAGGGAGTTGCTCGAGGAAATTTGCTGGGAGCCGGGCCCGGTACGCCACTGGTTTTCGCACCGAAACCCCAGGCGCATCGCCCATTACTTCCTCGGCACCCTTCAGGAGCCCCTGGAATGTCTTGCACTAAAGGAAGGCCAAGATCTGGCGCTGGTCGATGAAGAGGCCCTGCGGAGCGGTCTGGTGTGGAGTGAGGCGATCCAGCAATTCAGGCCCTTGGCGCCATCTCTGCGCTTGGCGACGCGACGACTGAGGGGATCCCTGGGCTGAAGGGTGCCCAAGGGGTGAGATTTACAATTCTCAATGCTGTACTAGGTAGCTCTGCTCAATTCGCTTGTGTCAGAAGTTCAACACCTATACGTTTGACTCATCCACCCATTCCCCGCCATGACCGCCATCCATCCCGCGCACGGCTCCTCCGATTTTTCCCGAGTGGAGATGGGCTCTGAATTGGATTTCTTCCAGAGCTTCGACGCCAATGGAGATCCCGTGGAAGCCTACTTTGAGTGCATCAGTCAGTGTTCCCTGGATGATGGCGAATGTGTCACGGTTTGCACCACCATCCTGAGGGAACAAAGCTGAGGTTTAAAACCACTCAGGAACAGCGCTTTCCTTTGGGTTCACCTGGGCATGGGGCGTGACGCGACTGAAATCGAGGGTGATGGAGCGTTTCTGCTCCCCATCAGCCGCCAGGGCCTTGATCGGGTAATTCTGCTCCCCATCAGGGAAGGCGGTGTGGAGGCTGAAGGTTCCGTCCTCCGCGAGGGGGAGCCGCTGGTCACCCACGGTCAGTGTGGCCGAGGGATCGGTGGCTCCGTACACGATCAGCTCAGCGTCGGCCACAAGCCAGAAGCTTCGCTGGCGTGGGGCCATCCCCGCGCCTGAAGCTTCGCGGCCACTGGCCCAGGGTCCCGCGGTCCAGGGACCCTGACCCACGCCAGAGAGATGGCCACCGGCGGCCCCAGCCAGCTGACCGCCCAGTTCATGGAAGCCTTCAGACCCTTGGCTGGTCCAAATCCGGCCAGAACTGGCCTGTTGATACAGACGCTCGTGAAGCCCGGGGGAGGCCAGGGGGGCGAGCCATTGGGGTTCCGGCTCCATCCCCCCCACCAGGGAGAAGGGGGCGAGAGTTTCGATGGGAAGCTCCAGCTCCGCCGGCATCCGCACCACGGAGGAGAGCACGAGGGGATACCAGCCACCGGTGGTGGTGCGGTAGCCCAACTCGACGCGATAGTCGCGATCACCGAGCGGAACAGGCAGATGCCATTCCCTGGCACCAGCCTCCACAAGCACTTCTTGGAGCGTGTGGCGATGGGCCCCACCGTCAGCGGTGTCGGTGACATCGGTGAGACGAAGGGCCAATTGCTGCCCGCCTGCGGCGAGAGCGCGCTCCCGATCGGCCGCGCTGAAGTCCCAACGGACCTTGGCCCACTGGGGCCCCTCCGCCAACAGGACGATCCAAGCCGGCGTGGCTGGAGACGAGGGCACCTCAGCGGCGGAGACGGCATTCACGGAAGTGCCGGAGAGCACCGGAGCCGGGGATCCGGGGGCGGGCACCGCCGTGGAGGACAAAACGGCGGCCGCGACCGCGGGGTCTTCCGGGGCTTGGGTGCCGACCGTCCCGAGAGTGCCGACCGTCCCGGGAGTGCCGACCCCTGAGGTGGGGAGGTCGACAGGGGAAGGAGGAACGACTGGAGTCGGGGGGGGCTCTTGGGAGGCGAAGGCATCGGGGGCCTCCCCGCTGGGGAGAGAACTCTCCAGAGCTGGCGCCATCGTGGGGAGGGCATCGGAGCCGCCGAGGCGGGACGCCCGACTTTGGATCGCTGACACCAATTGCTCCCGGAGCATGCCGCTGTACCGCGCGACCCCGAGGCGTCGGGCCAATTCCCTCAGCTGGCTGAGCCGCATTTTCACGAGTGTGTCTTTGGCGAACTCAAACGCTCCCATCACCAGCTTTGTAAAAACTTCATAATCCTCACCGAAGGGAGCCAGTCCAGATCCCCTCTGTCAGCGCTTGCTCATCACTTGCGGACGAGAGTTCCCGCCATCGGGGGTTGAGGGGGGAAGTCCCGGGAAATCCGGCGATCGCGGTCAGCAAACACTGATTGCGGCGGCCCATCGCCCGGCGGGATCAGGATTCAGCACCGCCGAGGGGGAATAAGTCCTTTTACTGGGCTCGTCCATGGGCCCGGGGCCCAATCCGGTCACCGTGATCGCTACATTCAATGGGACAGCCACAGCCCCGGGACAAGGGGGGATCCAAGAGGACCTGCGCCCATGGCCACAATCGCTGAGCAACTCCAGTCGTACCAAGCAGCTTTGGCGTCGGCTCGGAACAAGGGAGATGAGGCGACGGCACGAAAAATTGAGCAACACATGAAGGATCTGCATGATTTTCAATCGCGTCACCCCGACGTCACGGAAGCGCCTTCTCCCATGGAAGTGTTTTGCGACCTCAATCCCTCCGATATCAATTGCCTCGTCTACGACGACTAACAATGCGCCATGGACTTCACCCCCTACCTCCTGACGCCTGAGGCCGGTCCATCTGAGGAGGGACTTCTTTCTGTTGAGATTCCCGGCAGGGTCGCGGTGGCGATGAAAGGTCGCTTTCTCCTGAGGGCTGTATTTCAAAGTTTTGGTGAGCAAAATCGGATCACCTGCGCGGTGACCGACCAGGACAGTTGCTTGGCCTACCTGGCGGCGGAAACCGATCCGGCTTACGAATTATTAATTTGCACCGATTACCTGGAAACAGGCAATGGCTTTGAATTAGTTCGCCTGGCCAAGCTCAATCACCCGAAATTGCATTGTGTTGTGCTTGCCCTGGGCGATGTGATTCCGGCCGAGTACGCGGAGGCGCCATGGCTTGAGGCCGTGGTTGCCGAGGCCGACTTTGTGGAAGATCAGCAACCGTTGAAGGCGGCGGTTCTCGCCGTCATGGCGGGTCACTCCTACCGCAGCCCCTCCCTGCGCACCGGCCTGCTGCCCTATCTGAGCTGCCCGCGGCTCACCCCCCGGGAATACCAAGTGCTGGATCTCCTGGCCAGTGGCTTGAGTGATCGAGACATCGCGAAACAGCTCATCGTGAGTGAGGAAACGGCCCACACCTACAGCAAGCGGTTGTTGCAGACCCTCGGGGTGAACAATCGCCTGCAAGCTGTTTTGAAGGGCATGCGCTGCGGCATGGTGCAACTCTGAGGGGCGACGGTTTCCTCGAATTGCCCCCGTTTGGGGGCAGCCGACCGGAGGGGCGCCGTCCGATGCTCAAGGATCTTCCCGATGCCGTGCCATGGGCCAAGCCCCCCCATCCACCCTGACCATCGGTGAGCTTCAAGCGGGATACCCCCTGTACTGCAAGGCCATGCGGATCCTGATCCGGGAGGCCAAAACCATGGAGCAGATCAAGAGAAGCGTGTGCTGGCATCGGCTCACCACCCTTCATGCCTGCATGCCCAGGCAGTACAAGGATCCCGAGCACCTGTATTTCCACCTGCGGCGCGAATTGAACCAGTGAACCCTCAGCCGCCAAACAGGAGGCGGCGCAAGACGGGGTGACGGTGGGTGGCACTCCCAGGGCAAGCGATTCTTTGCTCCCGCTCCCATGGCTGCCCTTTCCCTGCCCGCCGCTCCCGCGGCGGTGGAAGACACGCTGGTGTCGTCCTTGATTGCCCTGATGGAGCAGGGCACCACCCCCTGGCGTCGCGAATGGGATGGCCAGTCAGGGGGGCATCACGTGAATTTGCTCTCAGGGCGCCCCTACCAAGGGGCCAACCCCATCCTGCTCACCATTGGCCTGCACCAGCGGGGCGCCACCCTGCCCTACTGGTGTGGAGCGGCGGAGGCCAAGGCCAAGGGCCTCCTGCCGAGGGCGGGCGGCAAGGCGGTGACCGTGTTGCGGCCCCAGCTGGGACGCCGCAAATCCACGGCGGCGGAGCCGACGACCGCCCCGAGCGAGCCCCCCGCCAGCGGGGAGGAGGGAACCGCCGACGGCAAGCGTCGGGAGCGCCCCTGGGTGCGCTATCGACCCGTCTCCCTGTTCAACGCCGAGGATCTTGAGGGTGAAGGGCTCGCCGAGCTGATCGCCGAGCGGCAAGCGGGAGCGGCCACCACAACACGGCCGGAGCCCGAGCGACTCGCCAGGGCGGAGGCCGTGTTGCTGGCCTGGCCCGTGCCCATGGCCCATGGAGGCCACCGGGCCTATTACAACCCCCTACGGGACCAGATTCACTTGCCGGAGCGCCGGGCCTTTCACTCCGGAGCCGCCCTGTACGCCACCTGGGCCCATGAGGCCTTGCACAGCACCGGCCATTCCTCTCGGTTGGGACGGGATCTCTCCGGCGCGCCTGGCAGCAAGCCCTATGCCCGGGAAGAACTGGTGGCGGAACTGGGCGCCGTGTTGTTGGGCGACCGCCTGGAGATTGGCGGCAACGTGAGCAACCATGCCGCCTACCTGGCGGAGTGGATCAGCCTGCTGCGGGAGTCGCCCCAACTGCTCTACAAGCTGTTGAGCGAGGCCAGACGGGCGGCGGATCTGATCTGCCCGCCGCCGCCAATCCCCGCCGGCGACGGGGAGGGAAGGCCCCTAGGAGGCTGAGCGATCCAGGTCATCCCGAGGTGGAGAGCGCCGCAGGGCGTCGAGGAGGGGAGCAAGGGCCACCCGAGCCAGTCGGGTGGCCCGGTCGGAGACGGCGTAGGGAAGCCAGAGGTGATCGGCGTGGATCAACCCTCCACAGCTGTACACCACATTGGGCACATACCCGTCGCGCTCATCGTCGGCCGCCCTCAGCAGGGGTTGCCTGAGGCGTCCGATCACCCGAGCCGGATCGTGGAGATCGAGCAGGGCGGCGCCGATGCAATACTCCCGCACGGGGCCCACGCCATGGGTGAGCACCAGCCACCCCGCCTCGGTCTCCAGGGGGGAGCCGCAATTGCCCAATTGGATGAACTCCCAGGGTTCCTGGGGCCGAAGCAACACCTGGGAGTGATGCCAGCTGTCCCGGCGCTCACTGCTCATCAAATGGATGTTCTCGCTGTCTTGGCGGCCGAGCATCAGCCAGGCGCCATTGACCCGCCGGGGAAAGAAAGCCAGGCCCTTGTTGCGGATGGCGGAGCCCCGCAGGGGACGCAACTCGAAGCGCCGAAAGTCGGAGGTTTCAATGAGCTGGCTGTGGATCCCCTGTCCGTCGTAGGCGGTGGCGGTGGCCAAGTAGCACGGCTCCTCTCCCTCCAGGCGCACAAAACGGGCGTCTTCCAGGCCATTGCTCTCCCGGGCAGTGACGGGAAACAACACCCGCTCGCTGAGGAGGCTTTCCGGGCTGTAGCTCACCCGATAGTGATCCTCACCGCCGTTGAGGCTGGTGATTTCCCCTTGAAACACAAAGGGGGACACCGCGTCGAGCCGCAGCTGGCCATCGGCGCTGATCACCCCGCCGCGAAACTCAATGGAGGAGATGTGACCTTCCCCTGTCGCCCGCAGGCTGAGCACCACCCGCAAGCTGCCCGGGGGAAGCCCGCCTTGCGCGGGATGGGGCACCAGGGACGGGTTGAAGAGCGCCGCCGCTTCCAGGGAGTATTCATGGGTGAGGTAATACCCCAACAGGAGCCGCTGCTCGGCGGAGAGGGGATGCTGGGGCTGGAGGGGAGCCAACACATCCCGCCAACGCTGCTGGGCCAAGCGCTCCAGGGTGCGGTGGCGCACGCCGAAGCGCTGCCGCAGCCGTTCCAGCTCAAGTTCACAGGTGGTCTGGTCGAGGGCCGCCAGACGACGGGTCAAGCACTCCAGGCGCTCCATCTGACCCGAGCCGCCGGTGGGCTTCACCACCAGGCTGGGAAGGAAGGGCCGTAGCAGCACCCGTGTGGGATCAGGGTCCAGATGGATGGGCAGCCTCTCCACGGTCAGAGGCGCCGCTGGATCCGCGGCTCGATCACTCATGGGTGGCTGGTCAGATCTTCACTGGTGAGCAACTTCATGTCGGCCAAGGCCATCAAGAAGGAGAGGGTGGATTCGGCTCCCTGGTTGCGGTTCACACCTGTGGGTTGGAGCCCGTCGAAGCAGCCGCCATTGCTGGCATCGTAAAGGGGTTGACCCAGGTCATTGCGTCCCAAAAACCACTCAAACCCGCGGATGGCCTCCTGGCGCCAATGGTCGTCTCCCGTGGCGTGGAACGCCTCGATGCAAGCCGCCACAATGGCGGTGGCCTCCAGCGGCTGCTGATCGTGGGTGGGGGGTGGGCCGCCCCGAAGCCAGAAGCCCTCCGAGCCAATGGGACGAAAATGCCCCTCTGGCGCGGTTTGGGCCCGCCCCAACCAGGTGAGGGCCTCCAGGCCGGTGGAGAGCATGTCGGCGCGCTCCAACCAGCGGCCACTGAGAATCAGGGCCTGGGGAAGCCGGGCGTTGTCGTAGCTGACGATGGGCTCCAGCCAGGGCCAGTCGGGGGAGGCTTGGGTGGTGAACGCCGCGAGAATCCGCTCGGAGAGCTCCAGGCGCCAACGGTCGGCGAGCAGATCACCATGGAGCACCCGCAGGTACTCATGCAACCCGAGCACCGCGAAGGCCCAGGCGCGGGGGGAGGTGAAGGATTCCAAGGCGGGCAGGGCCTGCTCAAAGAGGCGGGCCGCCCAGTCGCGGAGGGTGGTTTGGCCGGTGCGTCCCACGATGGCCCCGAGCCCCCAGAGGGCGCGGCCGTGGCTGTCCTCTGAACCCACGCTCTCCAACCAGCGGCGATCAAAGCCCATGAAATTGCGAAAGCGGCCGCTTTCGGGCACGAAGGCGTAGTGCAGAAAGGCGGCGGCGGCCGACTGCAGGTGGCCAAGGCGATTGAGCGGCTCGCCCAGGTGCTCCAGCTGGGCGGTGAACAGCAGGGCTCGGGCGTTGTCATCCGTGCAATAGCCGTGATTGAAATCCGGCACGCTGTGCACGGCGTGTTGAAAGATGCCGGTGGAATCGGCCATGGCTTCCAGATGCTGGAAGCGCCAGGGGGGGAGCTCGGCGCCTTCCACCGCCAGGGTGGCGGCGGGCCGCAGGGTGCGGGCCCTGCCCTCTCCCGCCTCCAACAAGCGTTCAAACAATTGGGCGTAGCGCTCCCCCACGGCGCTCCACACCATCTCCCGTCCCGCCAGGTAGGCCTGCTTGCGCATGGCATGAAGGCGCGTGGGTTCGTGGAGCAACCCGTTGACCGCCGCCGCGATGGCTGAGCCGTCCCGGAAGGGCACCAGCACCCCGCGCCACTCGGCCAGAAGCTCCTCGGCGTGCCAGTAGGGGGTGCTGACCACAGCCTTGCCCGCCCCGTAGCAGTAGGCCAAGGTGCCGGAGGTGATTTGGGCGGGATTGAGATAGGGCGTGAGGTAAATATCCGCCGCGCCGATGTACTCGTTGAGCTGCTGATCATCCACATAGCGATTGACAAACATCACGTTGCTCTCCACCCCCAGGCTCTGGGCCAGGCGCTCCAGGGAGAGGCGGTAGGTTTCCCCTTCCGCCCGAAGGAGATTGGGATGGGTGGCGCCAAGGATGACGTAGACCAAATCCGGATGGTGGGCCAGGATTTCCGGCAGCGACTGGATGCCATATTCAATGCCTTTCCCCGGGGAGAGCAGGCCAAAAGTGAGCATCATCGGCCGGCCGGCCACGCCAAATTGATCCTTGTAGAAATTGGGATCCACAAAGGGCTGATCGGGAATGCCATGGGGGATCACATGGATGGTGTGCTCGGGGATCTGATAGGTGCTGGCGAGAATGCGCTGGCCCCGCCAGGTCATCACCACCAGGGCGTCGCTCTGTTGCGCCAGCTCCTCCATCACCCGCCGCTGCTCATTGGTGGGGCTGTCCAGCACGGTGTGAAGAGTGGTGACCACCGGCAGCCGCAGGCGGCGCATCAGGTTGAGGAGATGGCTGCCGGCGGGCCCGCCATAGATGCCGAATTCATGCTGGACGCAGAGAAGATCGGCGTGGGAAAGATTGATGAAATCCGCCGCGCGTTGATAACTGGAAAAACTGCGTTCCGGCAGCTCAAAGCGCACCACATCTGGATAGTCGTAGCGGAAGCCGGGATCGGTGACGCTGAGCACGGGAGTGCTCCACTCCGGCCGTTGGCGGGCGACGGCCTGGTGAATGTCACGGGTGAAGGTGGCGATGCCGCATTGGCGAGGGGGGAAATTGCCGAGAAAACTGATCTTGCGAGCGTTTCTTGCCCCCATATTCGTGCGGATGGCCCCCTTCTCTTGCAGGAGAGTATCTCTGATTGCTCAAGGGCGTCGCCCGATGTGGGGGAGCCGGAAAACCGACCGAGCCTGATCCCTGCTCCCGCGGGGGCTCAGAGGTCGAGCAAACCGGGGGGTGGGGTGAGGCCGATCCAGCCCTCCTCCAAGCGCACCTCAGGGACGATGGCCTCCACAAAAGGGATCAGCACCCGCCGGTTGCCGTCCTCAAGTTCCACCTCCAGCAGATCATTGCCGCCGTGGATCAGGTCGCGCACCCGGCCAATCAAGGAGCCATCGGCGAGAAGCCGCACCTGCAACCCCTCCAGATCGAGGAGATGAAATTCCCCGGGCTCCAGGGCCGGCCGGTCCGCGGCGCTGGCGAGCAGGAGATGGCCCACCAGGGCTTCCGCGGCGGTGCGGCTGTCCACCCCCGCCAGACGAAGCACGTAGAGCTCCTTGCCAGGCAACGGCCGACCGGCCAAGAGGTGCACCGGACGGATGGCCCCCTGGCGGGAGCGGAGCCAGCGCTCCCCCGGGGAGGTGAAGCGTTCGGGGAAGTCGCTGAGGGGCAACACCCGCACCTCCCCGTGGAGCCCCTGGGGCGCCACCAGCCGCCCCACCTCCAGCAGGGAGGGCTCTTGGGCGGGAGGAGGATCGGCGGACATGCCAAAGGGGGCGACAGGACGCAGGTTATGGAAGGCCTCGGCAAGGATGGTCGATCTCACCCCGGATCGGAGCCGAAACCGTGTCGTTCGCCCGTGTGATCGCGCCCGCCGGAGTGGCGCTGCGCTCCCAGCCCAGCACCGCCGCCCGCCGGCTGGCCCTTCTGCCGATGGGCGCCACGTTCACCGTGCTCGCTGAGCTGAGCGGGGAACGCTATGGGGCTCCGGGGGGAGCACGGGAGGATTGGCTGCGCGCGCGGGCCGGGGAGCTGGAGGGTTTTGTGGCCGCTGGCTGGGTGGAGACCAGCCCGGAGGCCGGAGTGGAAGCGCGCGCAAGGGCGGGGGAGCTGCGGGGGGTGTGGATCTGCAGCCACCACCACAGCGCGATCTGGACATCGGCCGAAGCCCTGGCCCAAGCCCTGGATCAGCTGGTGGAGCTGGGCTGGAACACGATTTTTCCGGCGGTGTGGAACCAGGGCTTCACGGCCTGGCCCAGCGCGGTGATGGAGCGCCATGGCCTGCCGAGGCAAGATCCGGTGTACGAGAAGGCCGGGGTGGATCCGCTGGAGATGGTGGTGGATCTGGCCAAGGCGCGGGGCCTCACCGTGATCCCCTGGCTGGAGTACGGCTTCGCCGCCGAACCGGTGGGGGCGCCGCGGCCGCTGCTGGCGGGCAAGCCGGAGTGGGCGGCCCTCGATCGTCGCGGGCGGGTGGTGGAGCACGGGGGGCTGCGGTGGCTCAATGGTTTGGACCCTGAAGTGCGGGCGTTTCTCGAGGAGCTGACGCTGGAGGTGGTGGAGCGCTACGGGGTGGATGGGGTGCAGGGCGACGACCACATGGGCGTGCCCCTCACCGGCAGCCACGACCCCGCCACCCTGGCCCGCTACAGGGCCGCCACCGGGCGGAGCCCCGCCGCCCGAGACGACGATCCCAGCTGGAGCCGTTATCGCCGCGAGGAGCTGAGCCAGTGGGTGCGGCGGGTGGGGGAGCGGATCCACCAGACGCGGCCTGAGCTGCTGTGGTGCCTGTCGCCCTGCCCGCTGCCGACGGGCCTCACCCAGCTGATGCAAGACAGCGTCCACTGGCTGGCCGAGGGCCACGTGGATCTGCTGTTGCCCCAGCTGTACCGCAACGACGTGGGCCCCTTTCGCCAGGTGCTGGAGGGCAATGTGCGGCCCCTGCCGGCGGAGCGGCGGCGGCGGGTGGTGGCGGGTCTCACCCTGCGGGCCAACGGCCGGGATCTGGAGGCCGACACCCTGCTGGAGATGGTGCGCCTGAGCCGGCGGGCGGGGCTGGGCGGGGTGGCCTTCTTCCACCACACGCCCCTGGTGGCGGGCGACCAAACCATCGCCCGGGCGCTGCGGGAGCGGGGCGGGTTTGATGGGGTGGCCCAGGGGCCCAACGGGACCCCGAGGGCTTGAGGGGGCGGGGACCTCAGTACTGATCGGTGAATTCGGGGTGCGCCCAGCGAAAGCTGTGCCGCTTGTCGAGAACCCGCACCAGCCCGCCGAAGGCGGGATCGTTCTCCTTGAGCCCAGCTTGAAGCTGGCGTAGCTGGGCGCCCCCGCCCTCCCGTTCCTCCCCCCACTCCAGGGCGGGGGAGTCGTCGCGGGCCAACCAGGAGGCGGCTTGCTCGCCGCCTTGGAGGAGGGAATCGAGGCTGGTTTTGCTGAGATCCAGCTGTTCCTCCAGGCCCTTGACGGTGGCGTCATCCACCAGCAGGCGGGTGGTGGGTTGGGGATCGGTGATCCTGCCGCGTGCGCTGGCGGATCAATATCGGCACGCTGAGCGGGAATGGGGATGGGGATGGCAATGGGTGTTTCCCCAGAGGAACCGCTGGCAGGACGCCGACAGCGGAAAAGAAGGCCGTCACCAGCTGGATCCAAGGGTGGTGCAAAAGGCTGTGAAGCAAGCCGTAAAACGCGCAAGTTTCATCAAACCGGCAGGTAGCCACACCTTCTGGCCTTCGTTCGCGTCCCAACTGCTGGAGCGCGGGCAAGACATCCGAACCATTCAGGAATTGATGGGCCACTCGGATCTCAACAGCACCATGATCTACACCCACGTCCTCAAGCGCGGCCCGATGGGCGTCAGCAGCCCGGCCAACCTGCTGTAGAGGCCGCGACATGTGGAGACAGGGTCCGATCAACACTGTGCACTGTGGGCACAATCGCCCTAAAGTGGCTGTGGCAATTAAGATTGCACTTCCCGCGCGGAGGTGGTTATCGGTACGATCCGCGGAGACCGCCGAACAACGCAATTCGGCGGACTCGCAATAGATGGCGGAGTGAAGTGCCTCGCGATCTCGAGCCGCTATTTGCAATTGCTAGGTGCCACGCATCACTACTTTCATGACCCCACTCTTCAAGAAACCAAATCTCACCACTCAAAACGTGCTGCACGTCCTCAACGCGCCCTCCTCGTTCGCACTGGAGCTGGCTGCACTTGAAGGCGATTCCATCAAGCGCACAGTTGCTGTGCTTTGGATTGCATATCCAAAAGGCACTTCCAAGGAATACAAGTGTGAGTTCAACCGCGACTCTGGTTGGTTGGTTCTCGGCGCAGCAGGCTTCGAGCCGGTTCGCCAAGACGCAATTGACGATGATTGGTCTGCACTACGCATTCCCAGAGTGAAGCACATCAAGAGCATGACCCGCAACACAGAAGGGAGCATTTCTATCTCCGGCGCTGGTAAAGCCAAGGCGGCACGGCGCAGTGACGCCTAACTTCAAGTTGGGCTAAATCGCTACGCGGCGGAATGACAACCTTGACGGATCTCATGACCTCAGGTCTTGTTGTCAGGCCTGCCTTCACAGATAGAGGGCTTAGAATATGATTGCATCCGCTAACCATCTCTAACGCCATTGCGCAGTCGCAGGATTATGCTAAATACCTCTACTCTCCAGCCACACCGCCAGAGAAGAAAATCAGAGATTCAACTACGTCATCGGCAGCAGACCCCCAGTCCATTGCTACCGAGTCGCAGGCCTGTCCAACCGTGGATAAAATTGTGGGCGTCCACCATCTTGTCTCGGTGGGCGGCCCAATCATCAGAGGTACAATCGTGATTGAGAAAAAGAAATTTGGACCCGCTGGTGCGAGTGTGGGTCACTTGGGCTATGGCGCGATGGTTCTTGAAGGATATTACGGAGCATCTGATGACGAGCAAGCGATTGAGGCCATCCGCCGAGCGCTTGATGCCGGCATGAACATGATTGATACGGCTGATGCTTATGGTAATGGGCACAATGAATTACTGGTGGGGCGTGCGATTGCGGGCAGACGCCAAGATGCCTTCGTGGCCACGAAATTCGGGATCGTCTTTGACGAACACGGGAGCGGAACAGATTTGCCTACGGGCTGGGGTTTCTCGCTCAAGATCAATGGCACGTCGCTTTACGCGCGCAAGGCTCTCAACGCGAGCCTGCGTCGCCTGGGTGTCGACGTCATTGACCTGTGGTATGCACACTATGCCGACCCAGCTACGCCTATTGAGGAAACAGTACAAGCGATGGCAGAGGGGGTCAGGGATGGAAAAGTCCGCTATATTGGCTTGAGCAATGTATCCGCCGACCAGGTGAGGCGTGCACACAAAGTTCACCCGATCACTGCCGTGCAGTTTGAATATTCCCTTTGGCGTCGCGAAGCCGAAGTGGATTTACTTCCCACACTTCGCGAACTTGGCATTGCCTTGGTTTGTTGGGCGCCTCTAGGAAGCGGCTTCCTCAGCGGAACAGTTAGCAGCCTAAGCAAGGACGACTTCCGTCATAACAATCCTCGATTTGCTGGCGAGAATCTTCACATGAATAGGCATCGCTTCTTACCTCTTTTGAAGCTCGCAGAAGAGCTCGTCGTGACTCCTGCGCAACTCGCCTTGGCATGGCTACTTCACCAAGGACAGGACATCTTTCCCATACCTGGAACACGACGCGTAGATCGGGTGGTTGAAAATGCGAAGGCCGCCGATATTCAACTGACTTCTGACCTACTGAAGCGTATCAATGAACTTGCACGACCTGGACTCGCGGAAGGTGCCACACTGGTCTGAGATCCTGCCATCCAACAACATCATTCTCCCATCCCGAAACAAGGGTTTTGTTTTCGCCAGAGGATTATTCGAGCGGGTGATGATGAGTGTTCGGCGTATCAGGCAGGCCGGAGGAGCATCGCCCGTCCATGTTGCAAACAACTGTTGCTGATGATTGTGGCAATGGGGGAACACTCCATTGGTGCACAAGCATCCCATCGATGACCAACCCGAACCGCCCGCCGGGCCTGATCCAGCGCTATAGGCAGGAGCTGCAGGCCCGCCACTACGCGCGCCGCACGGTGAAGACTTACGAGCAGTGGCTGCGGCGGTTTCCGCAGTTTCATGGCATGCGCCATTCGCGGGAGATGCCGCAACGGAGTGGGGCTGGCAATGGCTATTTCCCCAGCATCGGCGCTGGCAAGATCCAACTTCAAAACAACAGGGGCGCCATCATCTCGATCCGAGTTTGATTGAGGAATCGGTGCTGAGCGCTATGCTGGCAGCTGGTATCAGCAAGCCGGCCAGCTGCCACAGCTTGCGTCATTCTTTTGCCACACATCTATTCGAGAGAGTACAGGACATTCGCACAATTCAGGAATTGATGGGGCACAAGGACCTAAAACCAACAATGATCTATACGCACGTTCTCAATCGCGGACCATTGGGCGTCGCCAGCCCGGCAGATTTCCTGTAAAGAAGCGGAAAAGAGCCGCCGATAATACCGGGTCCGTATAAAATTCAAATCAAGCCACCGTCCAATCCCTCAGACCTAATGCGTCGCATGCCCTTTGGAGCAAGTTGCCGACTTCCCATTAGCCGCTTAGGCCGACAACGACACCCACCGCAGAGCGGATATCGGACCTGCCCATACAGCGTTAGGCTGACCAATCATAGCCATCTGCCGCATGCTTTATGTCGAATACGAGAAAGGCAGTTCCCCTCAACGCCACGCGCCAACTGTGGGCGCAGTGTGGAGGGTTCTGCCAGAACCCAAATTGCAATAAGTACCTCTTCATCGCAGTTGCAGCTAACTCCGTCAGTATCGCAAATGTAGCTCACATAATTGGACACGGCACTTCAGGACCTCGTAGCGACCACGAACTTGCTGATTACATCGACAGGGACGGAGTGACCAACCTCATCATGCTATGCCTTGAATGTCACAAGGTGGTTGACGAACTTGAGAAGGCATTCTCTGTGGAGGAAATGCATCGGTGGAAGCATACGCATGCCGATAGGATCATATCTCTCTTTTCGATCCCCAACATCCGCGACGAGAAGACTCTCCTTGTGGAAGTCAACGACCTGCTTGAAGAGAATGCGGCACTATTTCGCGAATGCGGCCCATACTCTGCCAATGTCTTGGGCGGCCCAGCCGGCGATGGGGTCAAGATTTGGAAGAAGCGCTGTCTAGATACCATTCTTCCTAACAACCAGAGAATCATTGCGCTCATCGTGAACAACAAGCAAAACTTCCCTTACCCATGGGATGTTTACCGGAATATGCTTGAGTACAAGATTCATGCTGATGCGTTTCAAGATAACTGCTTGACCGATCAGAAAGTAAACGACTACAAGCTTTTTCCTAGAAGCTTCGATCACTTTATTAAGTCTAAACTTGGCATCGAATCGAGGAGCCCAGAGATAGTAGAACAAGAAGAGCTTGAATTTCGTTACAATACGGTCAGTACATTTATCAATAAATATCTCTCCAGGCATAGTGCAATCACAGCTCTCCAAGAGCTAAATCGCGGCACAATGCTTGTTGAACTTCGTAACCGCAGAACGCTCAAGGTGTTCGTGACGAATACCTGCTACTTTACGGACTATACACTCAGCCGAGTCCTTGAAGTTGATCCCGCTGTTCAGGTGATCATCTGCTCCAGCCCGTCTGGACACTACTCTGACTCAGCAAAGCAGCAATGCATTGATCAAGGCATCGGCCTCTTTATGCTTGGCGAGTTCATGGGCGCCATTCATTGCAAGGGCGATAAGTACTTGAACTTTCTGCTTAAAGCAGATCGGGAGTCTCGGTTACTAGGCATGAAGCGGATAGTGCAAGAGTCAGATCCTCCAAGTCGCGTCCGGGTGTTCGTCTTTGGCTCTTTCATTAGGAGAAAGTCGTATGGAGACGTAGACATCCTGATCACATACGAAGAGGATATGGATGCTCCAAAGCTCAAGCTGTTTGAGTCAAGTATTGATCAGAAATCTCGCCAAAGGTACGGTGAATCGCACATAGGCGTTGCCTCCGAGCGGGAGTTCGGGGCGTTGAGGTTGATACATGACAACCTTACGCAGGTCTATCCTTAGCTGCGTCGCGCAGCGAGGCCTAACAACATCATGCACCCGACCCGATGCCATGTGCCTGGTTTGCTGCGCAGGATGGCTCGGGCGGGTGACGATGAGCGTTGGGCGGACCTAGGATCTACTGAAAAATCAAGGTGAATCCATGAAACCACGATTTGTTGACCCTTTTACTCCGAACCGTCCGATCGATGACCCATCAAGGTTTTTTGGAAGGGAAGATTCGGTCAATGAATTGGTCGATTCACTATTTCAGTTTGCAAACAATAATCCCAAACACACAATCATTACTGGCGACAGAGGCGTTGGAAAGTCATCATTATTGACCCAGGTCTTTCAGACAGCAAAAGGCGACAACCAGTTAACAGATAGGTTGTCCATTGATCGCGGAATGTCAAAATATAACTTTCTTTGCGTTTGGCATGATGTGGACAGCTCACAGGGTACAGAAGAGGTGGCATTAGGAATTCTACAGAAGTTTGATGGTGAATTAAAGAGAGTTCTCTCTGGAGTAAATATCGAGATCAATCTAGGCGAGTTTGTGAAGTTGAGTCCAGACAAGGCTGCCAAAAGTAGTGTCTCTGCTTTTGTTGATCAATTTACTGAGAGACTCTGCAAGCTGTCGCGCAAGGCGACCGAGCAAGGTAAGAACGGTGTCCTGATCTTCATTGATGAAATTGACAGAGTGAAGCTCGATTCAGGAGTCTCAACCTTTTTCAAATTGACCTGCGAGAAGCTTTCGCGCGACGGAGTCAAAAACGTAGGATTCATTTGCGCCGGAATTACTGGGGCTATTCAGAAGCTTGAGGAAGAACATGCTTCAATCTTACGAACCTTTAGGGATGTTCCACTACTTCCATTTGACGAGGATGAAGTGGCAGAAATTTTGATGGGTGGCTTCTGTGTCGCAAAACACTCTTGTGATATTACCGAACTAAAGACCAAGCTGTTTGAAATCACCATCGGATTACCTGAGCCGACTCATTTGTTGGGCAGCGAAATGCTCTCAGTTGACACAGATGGAGTTCTTGACACATCAGATCTTGAAAATGCTATTAGAAAAATAGTCACGGATGTTCGAAAGAACAAACTTACAAGCATACTCAAGAAAGCTGGAACTGGAAAATATCAGAAGATTCTGGAAGCCATGGCAAGCTACGAGAAGAAGATAGTACCTCTTGACTTTATATCAAAAAAGATAGGACAAGAGCAGTATCAGTTCAGCACAAACATGTCCACCCTTATTGATCGCGAAGTTCTTTCTAAGCCTTCAATCGGCCTCTATGCATTCTGCGACCCAATGCTGAAAGAATACATTCGGACATTCGGAGTATTAAGCCTCGAGGAATAGATGCCCAGCATTGTTTTCAAACTGACTTATATGGCCATCACGGTTCTTGCTAGCACAACAACCACCCCCTCTGGCAGCAAAGTTGACGCCTCTCCAAAACGACCATTCCAACGAGGGGGCCTGATGGAGTTGTTCAATGCGTCCTTACAGCGATGCGGTCAAAGCGGATGTGCGTCGTCGGATGAGCCCTCCCAATCGGCAGAGCGTGCTGGAGATCGCCAGGGAGCTGGGCATTCATGCGATCACTCTCTACAAGTGGCGTAAGGCCTGGAGGCTGCAGGGGGAGGTGGTGCCAGCCAGCGAGAAGGAGGCCGAGAGCTGGAGCGCTGCTGACAAGTTCACGGTGGTGCTGGAAACCGCTGGCCTCAACGGCACTGAGCTGGGGGACTACTGCAGGGAGAGGGGGTTGTACCTCGAGCAGGCCCCCGCCACCCAAAACGCAGATTAAACCAAAGTTGGGCGCTTTATGCCTGAAGCAGCTAAGCTTCCTCCATTCGGCTCCATTGCTGTGCTTGACCTCAACGACCTCGTTAAGAGTCTTTTTAGTTCATTAACAATACTGGCCCTGTTGGGATACCTTGGGAGAGAGGTAATAAACATCTTTGTTGGCAAGAATCTGGAGTTGTTTAAACAGAAGTTGAGCCAAGATCTTGAAATCTACAAGCAGAAGTTAAATCAAGAGATTGAGAATGTTAAGTCAAAGTTGACCATGATGACAACTGAGCATCAAGTTAAGTTTTCCCGATTACACCAAGAGCGAGCAGAGCTGATTAAGCAGCTGTATTCGGCCATAACTCAATATGAGTCTTACTTGAGTCTAGCAATAATGAATAGTCACGAATTCCACGACCAAGCTGAAGCCTGGAAGGGAAGGCTTGCAGAATCTATTCCCTCAATCCTAACTGTTTATAATTACAATAAAATATATTTCAGCAAGACCATGTGTGGAGAATTGGATTATTTTTTAAAGACTGCAGAAGGCATAACAAATAAAATAATGACGGCTGATCGGTCTTTGTCTACGAAGGATGCGCAACGCCTGCGGGAGGAATTGATGGAGTTAGTGGATATATCAATATTGCCACTGAAAGCGGACTTAGAGAGGGACTTTCGTGTATTGCTTGGAGTTGAATAACAGTTTTTATCCGGAGAAGAATAGATCGAGCAAAATTATCTTGATTGAAACACAGCTATGAATAAGTACTCTTCCTCATGTCGCCATCCGCCTGTGACAGCCCTTTGACAAGACAATTTGAGTTAAACTTCTGAGTTGCCTAAGGAGAATCTGGAAAACCACCCCGATCCAGGCGAGAATAGATCTCAGATCTCAGACCAGGACTGGATTGATGGGCGGCAAGAAGCTGGGCTTTAGTGATTATGAGCAGAGCACGGCAAAAAAGCAGACCAGACGCGAGAAGTTTCTGGCAGAGATGGACACAGTGGTGCCATGGCAGGCGCTGGTCGAACTGATTGAGCCCTATTACCCCAAGACTGGTTCCAAAGGAGGCCGCCCACCCTTCCCACTGGAGACCATGCTCCGGATTCACCTGTTGCAGCACTGGTACTCCCTGAGTGATCCAGCTATGGAGGACGCCCTGATTGAGGTGCCGACCATGCGACGTTTCGCCGGGATCGACATGATCAGTGAGAGGATCCCTGATGAGACGACGATTCTGGGCTTCCGCCACCTGCTGGAGAAGCACGACCTTGGCAAGGAAATCTACTGCTTCGCAGAAGACTTCGTCTATGAGACGGTGAAAGCCCATCTCAAGGCCCGCGGCATGGCCATGAAACAAGGCACCATC
>Ga0315903_10000351_pt1 | contig 68860 bp, 61 predicted proteins | sample LakEriMetagenome_7_FD_203524 | JGI IMG/M metagenome (GOLD analysis project Ga0315903, IMG submission 203524) | Freshwater fungal communities from buoy surface, Lake Erie, Ohio, United States - Buoy 2 MA119 | ecosystem: Environmental > Aquatic > Freshwater > Lake | place: USA: Lake Erie, Ohio... | reverse complement strand
TTGAAGAAATTCTAAAGATCACATACGGACTTACCTGGAAGACTCAGACTGCTGATATTTATGATCAGAGCGTCGCAGGGAGAACAACCTCGGCGGAGAGCACTCCTCTCTATCAAAAAATGGGAAAATTCCAATTCTTAGCTGACGCTTTAGTAGGAAACTCACCACAAGGAAAATTAGCAGCCAGAATTTCACGAGAAACTGGAGCTAATAGCATAGATTACGTTGGAACTACTATGAAAAACTACGTCATAGGTCCGGTCAACGTGATCAATAAAAATACGATCCAAGACAGAGGTTTGAATTTCGAACAGAAGATGACCATAGTCTTCGAATATGAACTGAGATCTTTCAACATGATCAATCCTAGAGTAGCTATGATGGACATCATGGCCAACCTCTTGGTACTCACTTACAATAGAGCTAATTTCTGGGGTGGAGCTCATCGCTTCTATGGATCCAGCGGCTATAACGCGGAGCCTTTCGGTGACTACAGCAAACTTCAAAAAGGTGATTATATGGGTTTCTTTAACAGCGTAAAAGGGACCCTCCAGAAGAAACTTTCTAATGATTTCGGTATTTCTGTCAAAGATGGAAAAATATCTCCAGCTAACGGAGACTGGGCTAAAACGTTTTTGAACGGAGCAGCTAAGATATTGAACCAGTTCATGGGTAACTTCCTGGGAGACTTAGCAACCAGTGCATTCGGTACTGGTCCTGCTCCTTTGGCTCTGCCTGCTTTGGTCAGTGGTGCTCCACACGGTGAATGGCACTTAACTTTAGGCAATCCGATCTATCCTATTGCGATGATTGGTAACCTTCATTTGGAAACTTCGACATTGTCTTTCGTAGGACCTCTTGGAAAAGATGACTTTCCATCAGGATTAAAACTTGAAGTCACGCTCTTCCACGGAAAACCTAGAGACAAAGACGACTTTGAATCTATGTTCAACGGTGGAACCGGTCGACTTTATGCTACAGGAAAATCATATGACCCTCAGAAAAGTACACCTACGAGCACAGCTTCATCGGGAGCTCCTTCTAATAAGCAGACCTCTCAAGGCAATTCTCCTCAGAGAGGTGGAAATGCCGGAAACACTTCTGCTCAAGCTCTAAAGAATTTCGCTAGTGGCGCAGGATCTGCACAAGATCTACAAGTTCTTCAGAATGCTGCTTCTCAACAGCTTTTGAAAGCATCAGTCAACATACAACAGAATCTCAACAATGGCAAGAGTAAAGCCATAAACGCTTACGCTAGATACCAACCTTCAGTTCAACAGTCGAATGAGGCTGCTTTACAGGCGTTGGATAACGTAAGATTAAATGTAAGTAGCTAATGGAAATTAAGAGTCTGCAATATAAGAATGAAGCAGTTGACGCTCAGGGTAATATCTACTTTGATCTATCTCAAGCTTCTTTTGATTTCAAAGATAATGATCCAGGTACGATCACGTATCTGAGTGAGAGATATAACTCGAGACCCGACTTATTGGCATTAGACTTTTTAGATGATCCTACATATTTGGATTCAGTGCTTAAAGTCAATGGAATTTTCAACCCCTTTTCAGTCGGACAGGGAGAAATTCTTTTCGTACCGATATCACCTCGAGATAACGAGTCTGCATATTATTCGTATCCTACAGTGTACAAACCTCTAGAGATTACGGGTACTGCATCTTCTACTGGCAACAATCAAGATCAGTCTACGATAGATCCTAGCAGATTGGCTAGACTTTCTGAGATAGCATCTAAACAGCCAACAGGAGTTACGACTCCTTTACCGCCTAATCAGCTTCAGCCGGGAGAAAATGTGAAGACTGAGCTCTCTTCAGGTTATTTAGCGATGGGCACCAACCTACCAACCAGATTAGTTAATTCTTAAATATGCCAGGAAAACCTTTTCCGATAGATCAAGCGAAAATTGTCCAGATCACTAGAGTCGATCCAAAGAAAATAGTCTTAGATCCTCTAGCGATACCTAACCTGGAAACTAAGACAGGAACTCCCGGTCAGGGAGCGCCTGCAATGCCTATCGAGCCCTCTAAATTCATGGGAGCTGGAACACCTCTTATAGCTATAGACGGAGACGTCTTAGACGTAGGAAGCGTGAGTTTGATGAAATTAACTGTAGGTGGTTCTTTTTTACCTAGCCTCTCTTTTACTTTTAATGACAATGATCAAAAATACAAGGGCTCCAGAGTATTAGGCGATAGCACAGTCGTTTCTCTCTTTCTCAGAGGACCCGGTGACGACAAGTTTTACAAGCCGGTCAGAATTGACTTTAACGTCACTTCCTTTCAGGAAATCGGCGCAGACACCACGACATATAAAGTATCAGGGAACATGAGAATCCCTAGCCTCTATAGGGATACTTGCACTTCTTTGAAAGACACTAGCTTCAATGCTATGTTAAAGATTTCTAACAGCTATGGACTAGGCTTTGCTTCTAACGTCGAATCTACCAGCGATGACATGGTTTGGATCAATCCTACAGACTATCCGATAGATTTCATTGAATCTATTTCTAAGAGTGCTTATCTCGATGAAGAATCTTTCTTCACTGTATTTGTCGATCAATTTTACAACATGAATTTCGTGGAACTGAATCGTCTTTTCAATCACGATGGAACGGTTTCAGTTGCTAAAAATTACGGTGCGGTGGACTTCTCGGCAAACCCAACTGGATTTCCTAAGACTGGAAACGAAGGAGTCAATTATCCTCAAATCTACGGCAACTATGAAGGCTTCCAAGGAAGCGGAAAATATGTTAGAGAGTATTCACCTTTCAACAGAGCAAATCAAATTACTAACGCAACAGGGTACCGAAAATTCAATCAGTACTATGACATGATAGAAAGGAAATTCATCAGCGAATATGCTGAAGCTCTTTCTAACACTGGAAATGATGCTACAGTTCTTTTGAAAGGGAGATATGTTCCTGATAAGACGAACCCTGAAAGCTTCGTTAGAGAATATGAAAAAGGAGACGCTAGCACACCTATTGACAAGGTACTTAATTTCAAAATGAAGTATCTCGGAAAGCAGTGTGGAAATATGCACAAGAATTTTTTCTATTCTAACGTCTTTAACTCTCAAAACTTGAAAGAAATTGATAAATTTGGAATAGAGATAGTGTTGGACCAGTTAGATCAAACAATCACGATGTATGACAGAATTTTCGTCACTATTTTTAGCTATGGAACTCCTGCGGCATCAGCGACTTTGAACAATGAAGTCTTAAATAAAGTGATGAACCCGGGTTTAGCAGGGCAACTAGCTCAAAGCACAGAGCTCAAAAAGATAATTGACAGCTTTCAGAATCCGCAGGACGGAAATTCATCAGCTGTTCTGAGCGATACATATACTGGAGTCTATGTGGTAACGGGCATCAAATATGAATACGACCTCAGAAAAGACCAAGGAATCAAGACTAGAGTTACTCTCAGTCGAAGAGATTACTCTCCGGCTCCTTAAAAAATAGAAGACATGCCACTACCTGGACAGATACTAGATCCTAACAGAAGGAACCCAACCTCTGGCTTTGCTGACAGAGTGGTAAAGGGTTTTGTCGATAACAAAGCGCCTGTTTTTTCTGGATCTGGGCAACCTAACGGCGGCAGCGTTGTCAATAAAGTTTTAGATGATCCAACCTATCTAGGTTTCAGCATCTTTTTCGACTTTGTAAATTCTCCTCTTCTTTTCGTCTCTGACGACAATGCAATAGAAGGCGATTATGCTTACAAATATCTTTCTGAAGTCTCCCCACAGAGAGCAGAGCTCCTAAAGATATTCGTTAACAGTCTTCAGTATCTACAAAACAATAAGCCTTACGTCTTTCAATCGATAGAAGGCCTGGACAGATGTTGGAACATAGCTACAGATCTCAAAGATCCTTATATGGGTGGAGACGATGCTAAGATAGGAATCGCTTGTCTAGAATCTCTAGACATGAGAATGACAGCTATCATGGATCTCTACAGAAAGATAGTCTTCGATACTAACGGTAGACGTGAGATAGTTCCAGCTAACCTCAGAAAATTCAAATGTACGATAATAGTCCAAGAGATTAGAAGATTCAAGACTCTGACTGACATCATTAGATCACAACAGTCAGATACGAGTTCTAACTTTGGACAGACTAATTTCGTTTCTCCTAGCACTGCATCAGGTCTCTTCAACGCAGCAACCTTGAATTTAATAGCTAGTGGAGAACAAGATGATCCGGTGTCTCTCTGGGTCAATGATAACTGCTCTCAAGTAGTTTTCAATTTAGATTTCTGCGAATTTACTCCAGAAACAGCTTCATCAGTCTTTACTGCTTTCAATAATGCTGGAGAAAAAACAGCTGCACAGTCTAAAATAGGATTCAAATACGAAAAAGTAAGTGAAGTAAACAGATATTCGACTCTTGAGGGTGACCTCAGCGGTGATAGTTTATCACGTGGTGATAACACCCGTTTAGGTAGACAAGAATCTGCTCTTCAAGCTGCTAGCAGAAGAGTACTGGCTAGTCTCGCCGGAGCTGTAAAATCTAGAGTCGGCGACGCCTTGATCAATAAGGCTAAACAAATGGGCATCAAGAACCCTCTAGGCGTTTTAAACACTGTAAGTACTCTTCTAAGCGCTGACGGTGTTGTAAGATTCGGAGAATCTCTCTTGACTAATGCCGCTAACAATTTAACCACTAGACTCGGAAGAGGCCTCGGAGCTAACGACGTTTTTGCAGGTCAAAGAAGACCTGTTAATTCTCAGTTACCGCCAGACGTCACCGTATTTAGTGCATTCACTAGACCTAACGATGTTCTTCAAGAAAAATTAGATCCTCTAAGCAGCGATACATTGCCTAGTGAAGCTTTTCAACCTACTAATTTTGATGGAGTGAATCAGCCTCCACTGAATCAAGAGAATCTGATAGGGACTGGAGTTCAAAATCCAAACTTTACTTCGTTTAGAGCTTTAGAGTCTGGAGACCAACCGGGTCCGTTGGTGTCATCAAACCCTGTAGGCCTGGGAGATCCTTTGCAGCCAGCAGTTAGGACTAATCCTTTGGGTACTGGAGCTCCTGCTCAGAGTCTTTCTACAGAGAGAATAATGCCACCTGCATATAGACCAACTAACAACGATGGAATACCTACGCCTACTTTGACTAGGACTAACGTTCTTGGATCAGGAGGCCCTCCTGGCCCTGTATTAACGGCTGAAAATTTATTTGAATGATAAACTTAGATAGCATAAGTGATAACCTAGTCGGTACATCTTGGCTGGGAGAAGTGGTAGATAATTCTGATCCTCTTCTTCTAGGCAGAGTACGCGTTAGAGTCTTTGGTAAGTTTGACACGAGAGAAAATCCTTATGATCCGGCTAGCAGATACGTAATCCCTGATGATTCAATTCCATGGGCTTTTCCTAGAGGTTATTTTTCCGGCGGAAGTTCAAGCGGTTCAGGATCTTTTTCAGTGCCTAAGACTGGATCTGTCGTGAACGTCTCTTTCGACAACGGTAACCCATACTACCCAGAATACAGTGCATTGGCTCACCTCTCAGAAGAACTCACAGCAGAAATAAAAGACAGCTACACCAATGCTCATTCTTTAATCTACGATACTGTTACAGAAGGGGCTGTCAAAGTGTTCTTTACTGAGAGCAAAGGATTGATGCTCGACTACAAGAAAAACACGATCAACATCAAACCTGATGAATCGATAGAGGTAAAAAATGCAGGAGGCGACGTCATCATTTTGACAAAAGACGGTAATCTGACAATCAAAGTGAGAACAGACGTCAATATAGAATGTAAGAACGCCACAGTAAAGGCTTCTCAAAAAGCTCATCTAAGCTCACCTAATGTCGAGCTAGGACCTAATGCTGCTGAAGCTGTAATTAAGGGCAATACTTTTCAGAAACTATTTAATAATCACACCCACCTCGGTAACCTCGGAGCTCCGACAGGGCCACCGATCATTCCTCTTTCAGGATTGGAGCTGAGCAAGGTGTCTAAAACTGAATAATGGCAGAATTTCTAGATACGAAAGGAATAGACACTGCAATCAAGCAGTTTGAAAAGTGTCTCAACGATAAAGGGTTGAAAGTAAAAATCGATCCTAAGAGAAAGAACGAGCCCGGATTAGAGAATCTTATCTTTACCATCGTAGAATTCTTTGATAAAATTTACGCTACTGCGTTGTCACCTTATGCTAAACTCGTAGATCTGGCCAAAAGAGTAAAAGCTGCTCTTACAGATCCTCCGAAGTTGGCCGAGATCGTGAAAAAGATCAATGAGCTCATTCAAGAGATACAGAAAGCAGTTTCTAACATAATCCAATTTGTAGTTGAAAAAATCGTAGAGCCGCTTAAAAAATTCGCACTTCCTCTCACCTTACCGATAGGTCCTCTAAAAATAAATCTATCGGGTAAAATTGACGACATTAAAGATGCTGAAAGAAAGAAAGCTCTCAAAAAATTAGTCAAAGGCGACGGATCAGAATCACAAACAAGAGCTCAAGAGATATTGTCAGAAGCGACGGCTAAAGTAGCAAAAGCTAAGCAAAGCGGAAATGAAGCAATAGCTGCAGCTGAGAAAGAACTACAAGACGCCAAAGCTTATGTAGCTGAGATCATCAAGGAAATCGCGAAGGGCCCTGAATGGGTGATAAAACAGATAACGTTGCTGCTCAGTTTCGTTCAAACTGGAATAGATTTCATTTTAAGTACTTTCAAACTTGCTATCGATGCTCTGAAGAATCCTGTGAAAAAGCTGCTTGAGCTCTTAAGCAATTTGATAAAAAATCCAGTTAAGCTTTTTTTAGATCTTTTGAAAAAAGCTCTAGAGCCTATTCTCATCGCTCTGGCTAAAAAGTTTTCTAAGGTAAAAGAGTCAGCGGCAAAAGTCAAAGCAGACATAAAAAACTTTTTGAATCTCGTTTTTTCTCTCAAAAAAATAGATTTGAAGAAATTTGCTTCTAAAGTTTTTCAAGCGGTAGCTCCGATTTTTGGTCTGATTGCATGCAGTCTAACATTTGCAATAACTTTTTTGCCTACCGTGATCAAATCTCTATTAAAATTCTGACGCTAACATTTCTGACTTAGATATATTATTTAGACACATTCATTATTTCATTCACCTTTTAATCTCAAAAATTAATGCCCAAACAAAAAGTAACGTTCCGACAAGACGACCAAGATCCCTTCAGCACAGTAACAGTAGAGGTCGATCTTCCAAGAGGAACAAAAATCCTTTCCCAGGATTCTAACGTGCTTGAACTCCTCAGATTCTATGAGGGATTAGAGATCAAAGAACCACCACAAGAAAACGAAATCAGAACGCTCGAGGTCATCTCGATGAGACCTGATCATGTGATTCTCAGCTTGGACGGTAAGCAAGACGCTTACATGAACATGAGAAAAGAGAGAGGTTTAGAAGATCTCAGAGTAGGCGATCACATTCCAGTTAAATTAAAATTCGGCCATAACGGTAACTACGAAGCGAGCTTCACTGATGCTATCAACAAGCGTAAGATGCAAGAGATCGTAGATTCTATCGGTCAAAAAGTAGGTTACAGAGCCAAAGTCACCGAACTCATCCACGGAGGTTACTTCGTAGAGATTGATGTGATCAAATGTTTCATGCCTGGTTCTTTAGCCGGAATGAACAAGCTTGTAGACTTCGCAAGTCTCTTAGGTAAAGAGATCATCGTAGTGCCTGTCAACTATTCGAAAGAAAGAGACATCCCTGTAGTTTCTCACCGAGACTATCTGAAGACGATGATCCCTTCTAAGATCGAAAAAGTAACAGAGACGATAGATTCTTGGAGAACAGGTTTCGTGACAGGAACCAGCGGTGCTGGTATCTTCGTAGAATTTGAAGATTGTTTAACCGGTCTAATTCCAGTAGTTGAAATAGAGAAGAGCGAAGAAGACTTCAAAGCTGGTTTGATCAAACCAGGTCGATCTGTAGAATTCAGAATTAAACAGATCATCTCAGACAGCAAAATACTTTTGACTGAGAAAGAAAAAGAAGTCTCTCCATGGGATGACATCCAGAACAGATTTTCTCCAGAGCAGCTCGTCATAGGACAGGTTGTCAAAATCACTAACTATGGCGTCTTTGTAGAGATCGAAAAAGGTATTTCTGGATTGATGCATTCTTCTCAACTCCCTAAAGACTCTGACTTCAAAGAAGGTGAGGACGTAGAAGTTATCATTAGTAAAATCGAACAGGCTTCTAGGAAGATAGTTCTTCGAAAAGCTTAATCGATAGGACAAAATGTCCTTGAAAGACAAGAGGGAGAAGGTTCGATCTTCTCCCTTTTTCTTTTGGATAAATAGAACAACCAAAATGTGCAATGTTCGTACAAGATCGATATACTAGCATGATCTCTTTAGAAATGGATTTCTATTCTAAAGAATTAGAGACGTCGGTGAGAATGCAGTTGGCCTCGGCGACGAGCAGAAAAGTTCTCAAAGCAGACGTTTTGATGGAACCGGTGCTTCCAGACTTTGATTTTCTCAAATTAGAGCAGATGCATAGCAAGAAGTACAGGCTCAGCTCTGGCTTCTTACCTTACTCTGAGGCTCGTCTCTTGACTCAAAAAGTCTTTGAATGGATTCAAAGAAAAGGCAAGACACTGTGGGATTGTGATTTCAATTTCAGCATTATGTTCAAAGATTTTGGCATCTTAGGAACTCCTAACGTGTCGAGATTGAACATTCTTAAGATGATACTACACTATCCCGAATCAGCCGTTTACGGGCTATTTCCAGAGAGAAAGAGATTTCCTAGATCAAAGTCTATCAAGAACATCTACCCGAGCAGCAAATTTTACATTGATACTCCGTCAAGCCTGAGCAGTAACAGCTTCACGTTTCCTCTTAGAAAATACTACGGTATCGACTTCACGTCTTTGGATACAGGATCTCTTCGATTTAGATATCTGGGCGGTACTGACTATGAAAGCAAGTTCGATAAGAACTGGCAGGTCATCGATCTATCAATAGACTGTCTAAGACACTGTATTACTAATCCGGGACTGACTGAAGAAGAGAAGAAAAGTCTAGAAGAAATTCTAGAAAGCAATCAGAAGATCATCAACTCGTATTCTTCTATAGAAGCCTTCGTTAAAGAATTTCCTGAGATTACTCTATTGACAGATCTAACGACTAATCGTCAGATAGTAGGCACTCTCTATCCTTATATCAGAGATAGAGTTTTCAAGCTGTTATCTGAGACTAGAATGACCAGAGGTCTTTTGAACTATGACAGCAATCAGGGCAAGCTTCAGATTAAAGATACCACCATTGAGAATGCTTATCTCTTCGAAGGCATAGATATATTTGACAGCAAGATCAACGGTAACATTTCTAACTGTGACCTCTTCAGCTGTATGATTGAAAACTCTGATATCTACATGTCAAACCTTTTCAATAAGAGCACAGCGAGAGATTCCTTCTTCGATCAAAGTTATCTAAATAGTAACAGCTCTCTGATTGACTGCGATGTGATGGGATTTTCTTCTATCATTTCTGGAAAAATGGATGGAGGCAGATTGATATCTGGAAAGGTGGTAACTCGCCAGGCTAAGATATCAGACATGACAGAAATAATTTCATTTGAAAAAATAGCGTAAAGAATGGCAATGACAGCAGAACAGAAAGCGTGTTATGATAGCCTGGTTGCTCAGGTACAGCAGGAGATCACGTCTTTCTGCCAGATACCTTTCACTATTCCTAAAGAAGAGGTGATACGTATCATTAACAACGCTAAAATGTGGTTTTATAAGCATTACGAATACTCTGTTCAAGAGAAGTACTATGCTATCAAGGCTTCCACATTTAACACTGAAACTTTCAAAAAGACTGGAGAGATTACGATGCCTGATTCTGTATGGGCAGTCAATTCGGTTTATCAGATATCAGGCTGGGCTGGAGAAGACGGTGGATTCGGAGGTATGAGCTTTGTAGGATTGGATCCGGATTTTGCTCTTGATAAGTTCATCTATAATAACGTTTACGGTGCAGGTATCGGTTCAGAACAGATGATGTTCTATGTTATCAATGCTTATTTCATCGACATCGCGAGAATGAACTTGCAAGGGATGATTTCCTATAACTATAATTATCTGAACAAGAAATTCAGATTCATGGGAGAACTCCCTACAAACAACGTGATTTTCCTCATCTACGAAAAAATCAGCGATTGTGCTCTCTTCAGCGACGAGATCTTCATCAGATACGTCGTGGCACAGGTGAAAAAGCAGCTAGGTAGAATTTTAGGGACATTCACTTTCAATCTACCCGGTAACATTCAAATCAACTATGCCGATATCAAATCTGAAGGCGTTGATGAATTGAAAGAAATAGAAACAGAAATCAAAGAAGACGAAGGAACAGACTACTTCTTCACAGACTAAAATTTAAACTATGCAACTACAATCTTTTGACAATTTCTTGAACGAAGCATCTGAGAAAGAAAAGATAGATCTTTTAGCGGTAGACATGATTGACTACTATGGAAATGAACTGCCAAAGTCACCTGAAAAGACTGAGGATTTCATGAAAAGCAGAGAAATCAGCGACACTGCTATGATCAAGAAGCTTTGGAACAGAGCTAAAGAGATTCAGAAAAAGGGAATAGCCTAGCTATCACACGATCTGAATGTATTACAATAATCTAACGATATAAATATACAAATTAGAAGAGAATGTCAGACATCTATTGTAAGCCTATAGATTCGATCGGTTATTCAGATACAACTCTGGAGCTGAACGATGACATCAGTATTCTGTTACAACAGCTAGAGTGTCTTTTGACTACTCCGAAGTCTAGAGTAATGGGAGTTCAAGATTTCGGGCTGAACCTAGAAGACTACATTTTTGATCTGACTTTCAACACTATAGCGATCGAGAGCACTATTAGAACTCAAATAGGTCTGTTTCTTCCTCTAGTCACGACGTATCCGGTGGATGTGTCAGTGGCATTTTATGAAGGAGAATCTAGAGATTTGGCTGAGGTCAACATAAATATAAGCGGAGCTCCAGCGCTGACTGTGGTATTCTAAATTAGAAAAAGAGAATGGGATTCTTAAGTAAAAATGCAATCACGGCCCTGAGGATCTATACTCAAGCCTACAACTATATGACGAAAGTCTATGGGCAGACCAAGAACGCCTTCACACCGGCTTCACCTTATGGTCAGCTTCTTACTGTTCTTTCGAACATAGGCGAGTTAATCTTCTATTACATCGAGAGCGCAATATCTGAACTTAACTTTGCTACTGCAAAGAACGTGGCTTCTATCTACGGTCTCTCAAGACTTACGGGTCACAATCCAACCCGAGCAATATCAGCTATCGGTAAAATAGCATTAGTACCCAAGACTGATGCCGCACAAGGAATTCAAGGAAATTACATAGTCATCAGAGACAAAACAGAATTACAGTGTCTCGATAACAGCTTGATCTACATGATGTTTTTGGATTCATCAGAAAAAAGAATTGACAAAACAAGCCAAGAGACTTTTTACTTTACCATCAAAGAAGGTTCGATAGAGACTCAAAGCTTCACAGGCTTAGGTACTTCTATGCAGAGCTTCTCTATCATCACCAACAACCCAACTGATCATTTTTATACCAGAGTAAGAGTCAACGGTGTCGAGTATTCTGTATATGATTCTCTCTATGACATGGGCCCTGAAGAAAGAGGATGCCTAGTCAAAACTGGAATCAGTGGAGGCATAGACGTCTATTTCGGAAACGGTAATTTTGGAAGAAAGCCACCTGCTGGTAGTTTGATAGAAGTAGAATACATGATTTCTCGCGGTCCTATCGGTAATCTTCAAGGCAATGCTGGAGCGACATTTACTTTCATCACTGAAGGTTCGGATGAATTCGGAAACACCGTCAATTTGAACGATGCTTTCCAAATTTTCGTTTCTCTGCCGCCAGATTTCGGTTCTGCCCCGGAGAATCCAGACTTCACTAGAATCATTGCTCCGCATGCTAGTAAATCTTTTGTCCTAGCGAATCCTGACGCTTACATCTATTTTCTGAAGAAATATGGTTTCTTTTCTTTTGTAAACGCGTACAACACGAAGGACGACCAGTATATAGATGATGACAATATAGTCTATTTGGTTTTAATACCTGACATAAAGGCAAAGTTGACGTCAGATCTAGATTATTTCACTCTTCCTTTGGACGAATTTACTCTTACTGAAACTGAAAAGACAAGGGTCTATGAACTTCTAGACAACAGCGGTCAAATGTTAATAACAGCTGAGAATAGAATAGTTGACATAGACGTTAGAAAATACGCTATCAACGTAGTTCTTAGATTCTTCGATAATGCAGATAAATCTCAGATTAGAAGTCTTATTAGATCTAGATTAAATGAGTACTTCTTAAACGTGAAGAGAAGAGACAGAGTGCCTAGATCGGATTTAGTTTCTCTCGTAGAACAAGTACCAGGCGTAGACTCGGTGAATATCTTCTTCGTTTCAGAGCAAAATGAGACAGCTATTAGAAACGGTTATTACGATGTCGAAGTCCAAGGTTACGATCCAGTGACGAAACAAAAGGCTCTTCTTGCTACAAAGAGAATAACTTTGACGCCAGGTGAAGATCCAGGTCTTGGATTAGACGATTTTGGAGACATTAAAATCGTAGACGATGAAATAGTCGCGATCAGAGGAGACTGGTATGACAGAAACAATAACTATTACGAAGAATACCCAGACGATAACAAGCTCTCGTCTTTGAACGTCTTCTTTAAGGAGAGCATCAAAGCTGACTTGTACAATCAGATACAAAATCAGAATTTTGAGAAGCTAAGAAACCGAACACTGACTACCAATAATACAGTGGTCGATTCTAACCCTTCTTCAGTTCTAGGCGGATAAAAAATTGAATAGATGGCAGTTGACAGTTTGAGCGAATTCGACGCTCTTTCTCAAAATGAAGAGAATAACGGAGGTGTAAGTCTCTATGCAGCACAAGACACTCTTAGAGATAACATTAAGTGGCAAGGCTACGATTACAGAGAAAAGCTTTTAGCTAATTCGGTATCTCCTTATCTTTTAAGAAACTTGAAGGTATCAAACTTCTTGAAATATCTAAATGACATCTGTGTGGAGTACATTGAGACAGTGAAAAAGATCAGAGTCTACTATAATTTTACCGTCGATAAAGACACACGCTACATAAACTAAACGATGAGGTACCAAGACCTACTGTTTTTCGATAAGCAGGGCAACAACTTAAACTTTGCCTACGACGAGACCGCTCAGGCCTGGTATGGTTCGATATACCTTCCGAGAGTATCAACTGATCTTTTTGAGATTGCTCAGATCTTCGTCGTTCAGAAGATGTATGATTCTAGAGGAGTCGTCAGATATGCTTTTCCTCATGAACTTGAGGCGCCTTCTTCAACTGGAGAACCTGGTTGGGTTGCAGTTTGGAATTATGATCTGCCTAGTGAGATCTTTTTCTTCACTTATGATTCTGAATCTTTAGCACCTTTCTTAGAAAAGGCTGACGAACTTTCAGTAAAACCTGACTGGGATCCTTATCAATACTATGATACCGAAGGTAACTTACACACTTCTGTAGTCACTAATGGCGTTCTACAGATTAACGTGGCTCTCTCATCTCCGAACGAGAACATCTATAAGAGAACATTCTCTCTCATCGATAGACCTAGCGGCAATTTGATCGCTGAGGTGATGATCTACGGTGAAGTCGTAGGTGAAGATCCTCGTTTAAGCGTCATGACTTCAAATCTAGGTTATGCTATCAATAATAGCGATTATCAGATTTTTAGAGACAGCGACGTTAAAGAACCTCTGTACAATCAAATACTTTTGAACGAGAAGAAGAAAGAAGCTCTCTTAGAAGGGAGCAACATCTTCCCGTACACCGGTTCTTATAGAGCTCTTTTGACGGCCATCAAGTATTTCGGATATGATGACATCTACATGAAAGAGTATTGGAGAGATGTCGACCCGTATTCTGCTTACTTTGGCAAATATGTGCAGACTCTTCCCATAGAACTATTGAAACCTAGCGCTCGCTTCAATGACATGAACGTGAACGTTCCTAGCCGAAATTTAAGAAAGACGGGCAAGTTCGGTTTATTCTATAGAATCAATGAAGTCGTCGCTGACGAGTACGATGAGTACGATCTACCTGTCACTAGAGAATCCTTTTCATATTCTTTAGAGGAAGTCTTGATCAAACTGTACGGTCTAAAGCAAAAGCTTCAAAAAGATTTTCTACCCTTAAATGCTAAGATCATCGACATAGTCGGAGAAGCCGACTTTTTTGGGAAAAGCTTAATAACAGTTCAGCCTAGTTCTAACAGAACTGATACAGTCATAACCGGCTACAGTGTGTCATTCGAGACGAGTCCAGGTAAGACTATTTTTCTCCAAGATTTGAGGACTATAGACGACTTAGATTTTGCAAAGTACACACCTTATGACATACCGCAGAATATCTTCGTAGGTCCTAGAGGAGAACCTTTCACAGTAGGTGGCTACAATATCGGTTTCAGCCCTCAAAGCATCGGTGGTGTTGAGCATCTCACTAACAAATACCCTAACCCTAACGGACCGCTCGGCGGACCTACTGACGGAAAACAGTTCACCGTCGGAGATCTGGCTAACGTGCTACTAGCATATTTTAGCAGATATGCACCTAATCTAAATACAGTTCAACAGCTTCCAGATAATACCGGCATTCCAGTCGGAGCTCCGTTAGTTCTAATTAACACAAGTTTTGAAGACACCACATGGGATAACTCGAATTCTTATTGGAATGAGTTAGACACCTTTGGCAGCGGTTCACAGGTATTCAGTTGGAACTACATTGAATACAGAAACATAGCTGAGATAGAATGGATAGTCAGCAAACCTAAGACTAATGAATCTCCAGCTTTCTTCTATTCTCTCAGAGGCAATATAAAAGACTATGATCAAATAGCTCTTTTCTTACCTTATATCGGAGCTTATGACGTAGAGATGAGACTTTACGATTATTACAATAACATTTCGACGAGCAGACAGGAAGATTACGTCATCGTTAAAGCCAGAAACTTGGAGATTTTGGGGACTTACGCTATCAGAGAACCTTACTACACTTGGAACACTAAGATAGAAGTTCCTCAGAGACTTAGAGTCCCTGGAAAACCAGCTGCACAGTCTCCTATGATAGCAGAATATGCAGCTTATTGGGATCTCCCTTTTCACCCTAACGACCCTTTCGAAAAATTCGAAGTCAGTTGGGAAATGTTCAACCGTGGAAATTATGCTTTGAACAACCAATACAGCCCTTTTGCCAATTTTCATATCTCGACATTCAGAGATAATGACGAATACAGCTTTGTAGGTCCTTTCTTCTGGGATAATTTAGAAAACTCCAGATGGATGGACAATGCGCATAACTGGTGGGAAGGGACGGTTGTTGCTGGAGATACGCCTGCGTTTTTCAATATCATCTACTACAATCCAACTTCTCCGTATACTGTTTTGACTTTGGTAGATTCTGAAGGTACGCATAACATAAGCATTCCTCAATTGGGCGGTGGTCTTTTAGAACTCTCTCAGTGGCTAAACGGTACAACAAATCCTACATTCTCAAAGTACTCATACAATCCTATCAGAGACAAAGACGACTACAATAACATCTTGTACATTCAATGCGTCTCTAGATATTTTGGAGCTTTTGGAGATTTTTCAGACGTGTACGGCAATACTGCTGAATTAGCTATAGGAAGAACTTCTACTTCTAAAAACTATTCGATAAATTGGAATTCTGCAAGAGTGATAGATAACCAGATCACTCTACCTCGTTCCACTCACGTGGTATTTTCTTTCGATCTATCAGCCATTAGAGGAAAGGACCCGATGACAGCAAATTGGTCAATCAGTAACAACACGAATTCAGAATTCGGCGATGATAAATATATTACAGCGAGGTATTTAGCTTACCTTTTCGATATGCCAGGAGAGTATTCAATAGGACTCAACCTGAAAGATACGAACGGTAACAAATACGAAGCAGTGAAGAATTTTCTCATAATAAACTAAAAACGAGTAAAAATGTCAATCTCAGTAACGGAAATCCTCGGAACGGATTCACTAGCAGGTTCCAGGTTAGTGATCAACGATAACTTCAACGTCTTAGCGGACGCTGTAAACGATGTCTTGGTCTATCTAAACACTTCTTCTGGCACGTTAACGAATCTCACGAGCCTCACGACTAACACTCTAACTGTCGGTCTGAGTTCCCCGAGACTGCAGGTGACTACCTCGGCCTTTAACATCACGGCCAACCCTGTAGTTCAAGGTAACATGAATCTTCAAGGTAATCTCTACAGAGATAATGTCGATTCTACTTTGATCAACGAAGTCACCACAGCTCCATCTTACACGAAGAGCATCGGCTCATCATCAGCTGTACCGACTTACACGATCGAAAGAGTCTCTAACAACGGCTCAACTCCGGTAACTGTCACAGTATTTGAAGGAGAAATAGGACAGGAGATCATCTTCTGTTACTATGATTCTACTTCAGGAGCTGTAGACATCATCGCAGACGTAAGCACAGTGCTTGTTCTCACCGGAACTTGGACTAAGGTAGTTCTCGATGGAATCGGTCAAACTGCTCACTTCCTTTGTGTTCCTGATGCATCAAATAATCCAGTTTGGTATTTGATCGGTGGATTAGGATACACACTAGCTAGCTAACAATAAACTAAAGAATAGATGGCAGTAGCCCCACTCATAAGGACGCCACAGGTGCAAGGAGGAACGTTTTATACGTTCTCTTCTGCTGCGAAAGACCTTTCGAAGACTATTAACAACACGAATCTGAGATTCGTGTTTTCTAAATATGTTCTTCTGGATCTTCCTGATTTTAATTCTCTCCCGTTCTCAGATTTTGGGGACTACAATAACTACATGCAGTTCAACACAATTGATGGATGCATAGTTAACGGTGGATTGACAGGAGACCCTAACGTAGACTTTGCTCAAAGCCTCCAGAATTATGCTCTTAATTTCGAGAGCTTGATACTTAACGACGTAGAATACGACACTTCTTTGAAGCAAGGAGTCGCAGAAAGACTATTTTTCAAATGGCTGAAGGAAACAGGAGCTATCCGATTCAGAAATGCAACTACAGCCGAAGTCAGCCCTACAGTTCTCAATCCTAGATTTGTGGAAGAAGACTCAGCTGGCACCGGAGCGGTCCAGTATCAGAGAGTGGTTAAATTTATCGGTGACATAGACGTCATCAATAACGTAGAAAAAGGAGGAGATAGCTACACAGAAGTTTACATTTACGTACCGACTCAGGTTGGTAACACTCCTACTGTTCTTTTCCAAACAACTTCAGATGCTAACTACCAACCTGACATGATAGCTCAGGGAAATAGCGAATACATTTTAGGTAGAAGCATAGATACAATCCATCCAGAAGGATTGGACATCAGAGCATACTATGACGTTGATGATCAAGTCGATTGGACTGATCCCGACGCAGATTGGATGAATGATCCGTACCCACAGACTGTGGTCAATGCTTATTTTACTCAGCCAAGTTCTTTCACTGATGCTACCAATTCTGACATCCAGAAATATCCGGCAGACTATAACAATCCAGTCGGTTTCAACGGAGTTGCTTACAGAAGAACTAACTTAGACGGAATCGGTGTAGACTTTGAAGCTAACGATTATGCTTCAATCGTCGCAGATCCTAATTTGGACACTATCATGCAGTTCAACGGATCTGATCAGGCAGGTAACTTTGAATTCAATGCAGTCTTAGTCTATTACGATCTCTACGATGTCAGCAACCCGCTGAACAAATCGACTAATCTTTACGGAATTCTTCTTTTAGATAACATCACTCCAACTACAGAAGGCGGTTACATTCAGAGACTTCAGAAATTCAAACCGAACTCTCTAACTGGTGAGAACGGTAACTCTTACGGTTTCAAGCTGAATCTTAGAATAGATGCTTCTTCGGTTACGGTAGGTGTGAATTCAATAGTCAACGAATATAGCAACTTCTCGACTGGCCAATTCGTAGAAGCTGTGGCTGAGCTCCAACAATCAGTTAGATTCTTCGAATCTCAACAGCTGAAATATACAGAGCTGAACACTAGAGTTCAGGCTTTGGAGAACAGAGCAGCCACGATTCCTAATGTTCAAGACATTAACGGAAAGATCCAGACTCTGGAGACTAACTTGCAGAACGCACGAATGAATTACAGTTCGTCTACGGCATTGTTAGACATGATTAATAAGATCAATAAGGAGTTAAATGCGCTGGTCAACGGCAGCATTAGCGTGAATCTCCAGTATAACACGGATGTCTTATATCAAGGTCCCGGAATAGTTCTTGATAAATCAGTTCCTAATAAGATCAAAATCGCAAATAAGGTCCAGACTTATGCAATAGATGCTCCGTCAGACCTCAATGGCGCATTGATCACAGCTGCAACACCTTTGGATATTTCAATATCTTCTCCCGGTGTAGTCTATCTTTTAGAACCTTACACTAACATGTGTAGAGTTTACACGACAGGCTCAGCCGGCGGAGACTTAAAGATCTTCATCGATGATAGCAGCGCTCCTTTCTTAAAAGGGCAAGTTTCTAGAGTGGTATTTCCTAACATAGTAGATATGGCAGGAAGGAACATTCAGATATTCACAGATTCAGTAAACAGAAAAGGCTTTGGAAATTACGGAGTGACGGTGGGTAACATCTTCGCTTCTGACTTATCATCGAGCAGACCTATTTTTGAGGTAACCTGCTTGGACGCTGACCTCTATGTTTTCGCAATAGATATACTACGATAATACGAGAATAAATGTCGAACAGTCAAAATTCAATATCAACGATCCTACCTCAACTCTTGAGGCTGTACAATAACAACGTAACAGCTTACGAGAAGATAACCGAGGCAATCACTAGCTCATCGCAGACAGTCTCAGTGGATCTCACTGACGGGCTTGGAAATACTAAAAAAATCCAAGTCCCTAGCTTCGGTTATCTGAAGAGTGAGATTGACAGGTTGGATCAGAACATAAAGACTCTGACTAACTTCAACGTAGGAGGTAACAGTAGTTTGCTTCTCAGCGATGGAACTTTTAGAAAGATCATTCTTTCGAGTCTCCTTTCTGAAGCTCCAGATTTGACAAGCATTCCTAGCGTAAATCAGTTCAAAGTCAAAGACAACTATTTCTTTGATGACTTTTTGACTCCTCTACTTTACATCTCATTTGATCTGACAGGGCAGGTTCCTAATCAGACTGAAGAAGCTGTAGTTGAAAGAGTCTTCATGACTTTAGATACTCCTCAGAAGTTGAACTATTTCAACGAAAATTTGAAGGGTTCGACCACTTTAGATTATTCAACTACTCTCACCGCATTAGATGATCAACAAATCGTTTATGTTACTGACGAGAGCGTGGTCAATCTCCCTCCGAATATCAACAAGTACTATGGAGATTTTGATGTAGTTGATATTACCACGTCTAACGTGACTCAAGTCGTAAACAGCGTTCAGAGCTCTCAGACTACTAAGCTTTTCATATTGAACAAGCTGACTTACAGCGATGCTTCATTAACCGTTACAGGTTCTTTGACGCTAAAGGTAGGTGATAGTTTGGTGGTTAACAGTTCTCCGATTGATACGAGATACGTGATCAAGAGCATTGACACATCCACGAATGCCGTTACTTTGGAACTTGTTGAAGGTAACAAAGGAATAGCGATAGGAGCCAACGTTCTCAAGATCTATTCTACGACAGATGATACAATTTCAGTTGATCTCAACGTAGGATTCAACGAGTATATGATGGTCTTCATCAAACCCGTAGATCCAAATTCTAGAATACCTTCAGTGAACTGGTCTCCAGGCACTGCATTTTATACTAACGATCTTCTTTTCACACAGGGCGACGGAACCGTAATTCCTCTGTCTACATATTACAAGAATGCTGTCATTGATTTCGGTCGTTACATCATGTCTTTATCGATAGACAAGTTTCCTACAAGTGCACAAGGTTTACAACCTAACGCACCTTCTCTAGTCGAAACTGATTTCCAGGTAGTACAGATTAACCAACAGGTTACTGATCAAACTATCGTTAAGAACATTGAAGATTTGAGCAAGCAAAAGACTAGTCTCAGTTCTGAGTTAAAAGAACTTGACAATGCTATTACTCAGAAAAGAGCAGAAATTGCTACAAAAAACTATCAGAATAACGTAGAAAGAGATGCTGATAGAAACAACTTGTTAGGATTAGTTCAACAGAGAAGCACTAAAGCCGATCTCTATAACTCTCTAGTCAAAGAAATTGATGCAAGAGTCAGAGACACTGGTTTGATTTCAGCAGACCCTAAATACAGAATTAGAGGATTCTTCCCTATTCCTGAACCTAGAGTCTCTGCAGAAACTGGAACGCAACAAGTCGTACAATTCTTATTAGAATACAGATATCTGTCAACGAACGGTGCAGCAAATCCTGTCAAAACTTTCGATTTCGTGGATAACGGAGTCTCTACGACTGGAGCATATTCTAACTGGAACCAAGTCTATAGCTCTATCAGGCCTAGGACTTATAACGCTGCCACAGAGCAGTATGAGTGGGATCCAGTCATTACTCAAGACGCTGACAGCATCAACATAAATCAGGTAGACATACCGGTTCAAAAAGGTGAACAAGTAGAGATCAGAATTAAATCTATCTCTGAAGCAGGATGGCCATCCAATCCAGCTTCTTCTCCTTATTCTAACAGCGTGATTATTCCTTTTCCTGAGGACATAAACACTAACAATGCGTTAAGTGACATCATCAAACAGAACCAAGATGCTGTAGCTGCTGTAACATTACAGGAGGCTATCAATGCAAAAGGGATAGACACTCACTTGGCCAGTTCTTTCTATTCAGGCGAAAGATATTTTGCTCATGATGCATCCGTCATCGCTTCAGGTTTTGTGGCTAGTAGCACTCAGCAGCCTATCGATCTCTTTACAAAGATCAACGAACTACAGAATATCATCATTCAGCTACAACAGCAGATAACAGGAGTTAAAGCTGAAATTCAGCTTACTTTCTTGGATGAGAATGGAGTAGAAACGCCGATAGCTAGAAACCAGAAGAATTCTCTTTTTGCAGGCTACTACACAGATGCTGTTAATGGACTTACCGTTAAGAAGGGAGCCATTGTGACTAAGACGTTCTTCATCAACATTAAAAATGCTACTCAAACTCCTCTTGAACTTGTTTCTAGAGTATGGGGAAGCAGCGACAGACAGGTAGTTGAATCAGAAAATCCGACAAACGGCATATCTGCCAACATACCTGCTTCAATTTACAGTTACTTAGACAACTACAATACTTATAATTCATCTGATAGCGATTATAATACGGTGAGAAGATACGATATCGTCCCTCTTCTCTTAACTAACCCTGACGTTCCTGCCAACAACAAATACGGAAACGTCGATTCTCTTTCTCCTTTCCAATCATGTCAGGTGAAAGGACAGTTCCTTTACGCTAGATACAAGGATATAGCGGCAGAACAAGATTTCTACTCTTATACTGACCCTACTGGAACGAGAATCGATAAATTGGATGGAGCAGAAAACTTCTATACTAGAAGCACTGCCACTACTACTGGAAACTCTTCCCAGTTCATCTGGGGCGGAGGCTTCTATTGGGATGCTGGAAGCTCTACATTCAAGCCGACAACTGACAGTGGTTATGCAGGCAGCGGAGCAGCAACTGGTGATGTATTAGAAGTACACGTAAATCATCCGGTCATCGCAGCAGGTATAGATTCTCTCAAGTCTTACTATGAGACTTCTACTTATGACACCGGTACAGGATCAGGACTCGGTGCTACAATCCCTAGTTCAACTGATCTTAGAGCCAATTCTACGCCAATCGACGTATTTTCTGCATGTACAGCAGTTCAACCTAGCTCAACTACTCTAGGTAGAAAAGTGGCAATGCCTCTATTCAGACACTCAAAATTCATTCCTTTGATAGACAGTGATTCTAGAGGCAAGCAGCAGTCAATATATCTTTACGAAAAGATGAATGCAATGGGAACTGCTGGAACTTTTAACATTACTCCTAGCCCATCATTGACTGATAGCTCTTTGGGAATCGTAAGTGGTGGTGGTACTTCTTATACTGGAGCAGGCTTAGCTCCTTTCAATTATCAGAGAGGGCTTAAAATGGCCTTCGATAGCAATGATCAGTATTTTCTTGGAAAGAGAAGCTGCGGAGCTTACATGTTCTTATCGACTGACAAACATGATTCGATAGTAGTGAACGGCAAGTCTCAGACATCTGTTAAAGTTATCACTGCGGGTACCACAGCTTCTATTAAAATACCGGTCAGTTTCCAATACAGAATGACTGACTATTTCGGATCTGGAACGACAGGGATAGGAAACATTGGCGGAGATCCTACAGGAAGAACTACAAATCTTAAATATACCAAAGCAATGGGTGTTGACATCTATGTTAAAGGTGGAGACGTCTTTTCTTTCGATATTGAAATCTCGGCTAAATACTCACCAGACAACCTTAATCTAGATCTCATCCCTAGAGTGGACGTAACCGGTGCTCTTTATGATCTGCAGAACACTATCAGAACTATCGCTCCTAGCGTAGGAGGTGGTGGTGGTGGCGGTGGACTCGGCAGAGGAGTCTACGGCGTAGAAGGTGATTTCACGGTTCGTGATCAATTTGCGCAGAATTTCCAATAAGAAGATCATTGCCCTGCACGGGAAATATATAGATCAAGAAATAAAAGGCGTGCATGGCTGGAGCTATCTTAGACAAGGCTTCTTTTCAGCTGATTAGAACTAATCCGAAATTGACTACTAACGTAAAGCTAGTAGTGAACAGCTCGGGCAAGATTTTCTTGGAGTCCTTTGACGCGAATTCAGTACTTTCTAACTCTATTTACAAGGCGATCCCAGTAGATCCCAAATCATCTTACGACAAAGACGTCGCTAGTTTTTACGCGACTCGAAAAACTCCGAAAGAAGTAGCGTTTGGTCTCAATCAGCAGAGTGACGACACTGCGGTTCTACCGACATATGATCTGCAATATGAAATGTTCTATGCTTCGGGGACTCAAGCAATCTCATCAGAAGCATATACCGAAGACTTAGGCATCTTAGCTCCTCTTTGGTTAGAAGAGCAAATTCCAGACTATTTTTTAGTCTTCAGAATCGATGATCCAGTTGCTTTTAATTTAGCAGGTCAAACCAACCCTTTAGCTGGATTAGACTCAGCTACTACGGCTACGGACTTCGTTCAAAATGTTTTCAATTCATGTACTCTGATAAAATCGTTTGATCTCACTGATTCCAGTGATGTAGGCAAGTACGTTAGAAACTACAGATCTCAGCAGACATTTCCGGAGTCTCCTCTCTTTGTCAGTTTGCAGCCGGATCAGATGACTCAATACCGTGGAATTTCTTATTCAGACGGTAGGTTTGTCGAAAAAGGAGAAATTCTATATAAGCAGTTTTTTGGTAGAGACAAGTCTATCATTGAAGAAGAGTACTTTGTTAGCAGTGGATTTGAAAGAAACGGCGTAATGGTCGCAAATCTACTCAATTTTGAGTTTTTATTCTCTGATTCTACCGCAGAAGACTTTTCAATAAACAGATATTTCGGTCTGTATGCAAATTTTGTGCAAGAAGGTACCTTCAAATTAGATGGAGAATCGTTTTACATAAATGCTGCTTCAGAGAAGACTCAAACGCCTGCTCTTCCCGAAAAAGATGCTTTAGAGAAAAGAGCTTATTTTTCAATGGACAATCCTAACGGAGTAGTTCTTTATTTTCAACCTGAAAGCGTAAATACTACGACAGGTATCCCTACTCCTTCGAATGTAAATAACATCAGCTCATTCTTCGTGGTAAAAAACAAGAACAGCGAGGTTCATTCATTGAAAAAAGGATCACAGTGGAATCCTAATTCAATAAGACTTTCTGACACTAAAGTCGACGTAGCAGCTTTCTCTGGGTACACTCCTTCAGAAGGCTTCTTCGATTCTCTTATCTTACCAGGCAAGGCGAAGTCTTCGGTAAGTTGGGAGATTTTAGGAGAAATTCCTATCGGCTATACCATCAATTTTTATGACGGAAGCGGTTTTACTCTTACTATTGAGAGTAACGCAACTCTCGTCAATTCTAATTTAGGACCTAACTCTGTAGGCAAGAGTTTTCAATACTTCTTTAATGGACAGGGACAGCCTGCTGATATTGCTAAAGCCATAGCTTCAGCTCTAAATTTCTACGGGCAAGGGCAGCGCTTTTTTAATGCGGCAGTTCAAGGTGGCACCGTAGTCTTTTATTCCAGATTTGCAGGTTCTAGATTCAACAGATTAAATTTCGAATTAGATTCTACGCTAGGAGAAATTCCAGAATTCACTGTTTTTCCGAGATCTGTCACGACTAGCACAGGCGGAATAACCTCAAAATTCTATTTTACAGGCGGAAGCGATTATGAAAAATCGAGGATACGAATTCCGATCAGTTTGAGTTCTACGATAACTGGAAAGTATACAGATCTAAACAGCGGAGCGAAAGCTGAATGTCTAGGATATGGGCTTTATTTAGAAGAACCCGTTTTTGATAGGAACAGCAACCCTGTCGAGTTTAAAAACGTCAAGACTTACGTTTCAGCTTTCTTCGATGAAGATGGAATCAAAGCTAGCCGATCAGGCGGTGTATCGATCTATGATCTATATGACGTTCCCTTCGGCCGACTTTCGATATTTCCTGTCAGAGATTTCGATTTTGATTTTTACAGCTCTCAGTATAGCGAGGAAGGTGAATTAGCAGAAGAGTACAATGAATACAATCAGAGAGTAAAACTGGTCAATAGCTCGAATCAAATTCTCTTGCTTCCTGTTAACCAAGGTTCTTACCCTAACATCGTGAATTTCTATCTGAACGGTGGATTCTCTAAGCTGCAGCCGGTGTTGGAAAACACTGCTAACAGTGATCAAGAAGAGACTATCATTCTTTCAGAATACGATAGACTTTTTGAAAATTTCAACAAAAATCTATCGACTTTCTCGAGAACGGTACCTACTGTCTGCAAATGGGTCTATGATGAATATGGAAAAGACGTGAGAAACAAACCTTATAGACTTAACTTCTCAGAAGCTTTTGGAGTCTACAACTTCTCGCCCTCACCTTATTCTAACAAGCAAGATGCTCTATCATTTTCTCATGAATGGTATTATTTGGGTCAGGTCCCTTCTTATTTCGGAGAATCTGCTCTATTAGGGTCATGGAGTTATTTTAACTTTACGCCAGACGATAATACGGGAAGCACTCTAGGCTACTTTCAAAACGTCACTACCGATAACTTCTCAAACTTTTTTATAGTTGATAACCTAGTCTCATTTACTGCACCTACTCCGACTTATGCTTATTTCGATAAGCAGATCAGATATGCTAGACTCAAAGGTGGAAATGCACAAAATTTCTCAGAGGCTTTCTTTAGAGGAATTAAAGTCATAGCTAAGCAGAGAGTAGAAAGCAGCGTAGATCTTAACTACAATGCAGACTCTATTCAGACGACCAGAAACGGAGAATTCAACGATTACAAGTTTGCAGCAATGCTCATTCCTACTACCAGATCTGACAAACCTAACTTTCAGATTAAGGTCGTTAGAAATAAAAAGTGGAAGACTATCACGATGATGATCTTCTTGAAAGTGGATTATGCTTCGATACAACCAGGACAAGATCCTACCGTCATTGATAGAACTCTTCTCTATAATCTGCAGAGCATTATTCAATCAGGCACATTTACAGTGAGCGGGTCGAACTTGACGACATATAACCCTAACATAGCTTCAGCTGTTTCAGGCTTCTATCCGTCTCCTGTCACTGCTTACAACCCTGCGACTTATTCTACCACCTTGATGACAGGCTGGATCAATCCTCTGACCAGCACCGGAACAATAGGATCTGTCTACAATATCAAAGGCGTGGGCACACAATTCTTAACACAGATTACAGAAGGCAGCGCAGGTACGTTCAAAGATATAACTTTTAACGTTGCTCCTGACGTTTATCAAATATCAGGAATTACTCAAGTTCTCAGTAACGGAAACTTATTAGCTCTATCTGTTAAAAAGAACGGTGTCGATATCAACCTTCCGATCGGTGGAGCCAATCTTCAAGACTTTAAGAACGGCTTTTACGGTGTAGTAGGTGGTGGTTACGAAGCTCTAGTCAATAGAATGAACGCAGCTAGTTTTGCGAACATTTATAATGCTATCAATTTAGGTGACCCTAACGTGATCTACGAGACAGTAAGTGAAACGGGACAACTTTCCTACGATGAGTTTCTCCTGCAATTATCAGCCGGAAGTTTAGATATGAAAGCTTCGTATCTGAGATATGTTCCAGATCCTAACAAGCCTACAGTCTTCAACTTAGAAGACGTGGTCGGTTATGAACTGGCTGTAGCTAAAACGCCGGGAGTCTTACCGATCTATAGACAGTCTGGTAACTATAACATTAAATTTGTCGATCTCTTTAAATTCAAAGATCCTTACATACAAGAAATAACTGAAAACATCGGAGTCACCACGTACAAGACTAGCGTTTTCAATCTGTGTAGATACAAAAACACCCAGTTTGACCTCAGCTATGTAAATTTTGGTCAGATCAGAAATTATTTCTTCCACAAGGTCAATGCTACGAACCCTGGAGCAATACTGGAACTTTCATCTGATACTTCTTTCAGAAGCTTGTATCCATTGATCGGTGAGATTGCTATTGACAAGAGAGATAGATTCTATGCATTTGCTTCTGCATGGGACCCTGGATATTTTAGCACATATCTGACTAAGACTGAAAAGGTACTCATACCAGGGACTTTCTCATCTTTGGAAAAGAAGAGTTTCTTCGGTTCTAAATATCTTAAAGTTCCTCAGACCGTCATCTTAGACACCTTTGAACCTGGAGAATTCACTTCCAGCTACGGTCCTGAGAATTCCTTGATCATCTTCTTAGCTCTGCAAGAAAGATTCATAAGATATTTTAGACAGAACGTTTACGATGCTTTTGTCACTTATGTCAATCCGAAATTTACGAGCTTCTCTCATACTGATCTAAGCCAATTCATAGATTCTTACATCTTAAAGAATGTATTGCCTCTGTACAAAATCAACTTTGTTAATTTGTACACGAAAGAAACTGCTGGAGGTACTGACGATTTTACGTGGATGTCTCTCAACAATTCCGTAAAGAGCAACGGTGGCCTGAGTATCAATAAGAACTTCGGGATTCAAAATCAGAGAGCAGACAGCCTTAATTTCGAGACAATATATAGAAAGAAGCTAGGATACTCGATATCGGTAGGAGTCAGCATTAACCTAACAAAGAAATAACTAGATAGATGGCTATCACAATATACGAAATCATCGCATCGGATACCATCTCCCAGATGGCAGACAAGGTCAATTACAACTTTGACCAGCTGTTACAGAACGGAGGAGGTCCGGCTGGCCCGCAAGGACCGCAAGGCCCCTTTGGACCTACGGGCCCTCAAGGCGTCATCGGTCCTCAGGGTGTCAGAGGGACTAAATGGTTTGAAGGCGGTAGCTTTCCATCCACAGGATTAATTACAGGTGATCTCTTTTTGGAGAGTTCGGGTTTGGTTTATGAATACAACGGCAGCACTTGGGTGGCGACCGGCATAGACTTAACTGGAACAGGTACTATCTGGGATCAAATTGACGGCTCTTCTACTAGCATCAGTACTTCTCTACCTCTCTACAAATTTAGATATTTGAGGCCTAGTTCTGATTTAGCGACTGCTACTTCTGATCTTAGCAACGAACAGGCGGTTTTAATCGGAGGAGCTCCTTTCGGAGCTGCTGACGATCAAGGAATCGGAGGGACACCAGTTGACTACATTTCTGACATTTATGCCGATGATGTTAACACTGACAACGGTTCTCTTTTCGTGCATGCTCCAAAAGATCTTGGAGTAGGCAAAAACATTATTCTCTCCAGAGTACAGGGCGACGGCTCATCGACGTTCAACACTAACGTGGTGGCTGATATGAGTTACATTACTTTGGACGTAGCTGATGGGATAGAGATGATTTCTCAGAAAAGGGTCAACAATTCTTCGATCTTTAGTTCATATCCTAACGGCATAAACGTAAACTCTCTCGATTCAAGAGCATATTTAGGAGCAGGCCGTAACATTCTCATAGAGACTTACAATCCTATCACTAACTACAGCTCAGGAATCTTCGGAGCTGATAACAGCGTAGGTAATATCACTCTTTGGGCAAAACAATCAACTCTTTCAGGATACGCAGGAGCTGCCTTAACGTTGAAAAAAGGAACTAGTGGTTCTCTGGGAGATGCAATCATCGTTCTCGGTAACTCAGATCCTACTGCAGTACCTTTGGCCGGAGACGCATCTATTTACATAAAAAATGCGGGAACAAGTTCAGACATTTCTATCTTCTCAGGCAGATCAATAGTCACAACTTCTGGACGTAGTTTCGCAATCAATACGCCAGGTACTAACAACATCGGTTTGGATGTCAGAGGAGCAACTGCTTCTCAGCAATTGATTTCTATCAAGACCAATGCTTCAGCCGAGGTGTTCGGACTTTCTACTTCTGGTAGATTAACACAGGCTCTGGCATTCCCATCAACGGGTGTTCCTTCCAACGACCCTTATTCTCTAGACTATTACGAAGAAGGTTCTTGGACACCTAATCTGCAAGTTTTCAACGCAGGTTCTATCAGTGGAACATTCGGAACTAGCGGTACGAGCTTCTATTCAATAAAGAAAGCAAAATATACGAGGGTCGGCAATATGATTACTGTTGACGCAGTCTTCAATATCACGATACCTGGATCAGTTCCTTGTCCTGGATCTCCGGATTACTACCAGGCAGGCCTCATTGTCACAGGATTTCCTCATAGCCCTGACATTGAAAATTCATCAGTGGCTTCTTCAGCAGTAGGTACAGAATACGGAATGCCTTTCTATTCAGCAGGTGCTCACAATATATCGGGCAGTTGTTCTACAGTTCCTATCGCTGGAACTGTCAAGGCTTCTTTTTACTGTGCTAGTACTAGCGGAGTAGCTATGGCTTTCTACGTCAACGATGCCAACAACCCTGGATCTTTCTATAAGAGCATGAGAAGATTAAGCTTCATAGATTATCAAGGATCTACGGACGGCGTCCTCAATTTTAGCGCTTCTTACCTGGTCACTTCTGCACCGGCGGGTAATCCTTGCTCGGCTGCAACTGGAGGAACCAGCGGAACAGGCGGCACGGGAGGAACCAGCGGAACAGGAAACGGAACCGGCTTTAGCGTTCTTTCTCAGCTACAAGCTCCAGCTAGCCCTAACAGTTTGATAGTGGAATCCAGCTCTGATTTGATGACATGGACTCCTGTTTCTAACTTGACTAGATCTCTAGCCGGAACCAGCGTTTCAACGAGCACTGGATTGAACACTGCAGCTTACTACAGAGCAACGCTAACCAATAACACTTTTGGTACTTCTACCTATTTCCAAGGATTAACTTGGGCAATAACGAGCAGTGGAGTTACCAGCGTCGGTCCTATCAGTACGAGCTTCGTCTCTACAGCGGGATCAGGTAACACCGTGACATGGTACGCACCTTCACCTTGGTCAACAGGTGATCAATATATTTGGGAAGGCAGGTTGAATGCTCTTCCAACGTTTACTCAAACAAGCAATATCCCATATTCAGGTGTTTACAGAATTCAAACTTTTGAAATTGGAACTTATGTTCCAGCAGGAGCTGTCTACAGTATGTCGGTTTATAGTTACACTGTTTCTTATCCGGCCGCACCTGGAGATACTGCCGAAGATGTAGCATTAGGGTTGGTTGCAGTTATCAATGCAACAACAACTTTCGAATGGGATACTTATGGATCTGCTCCGATAGGAAACCCTTACTTCCCGCCTTCAGCTTATAGTTTGGGATCAGGCCAATTTGCGGTAGAACTAAACTTTGCAAACTCATTTTCATATAACGTATCAGTCTAAATAAAAATTACATGACATCAGAAGAAAAGAAAAAAGCGAGGGATTTTGTATATGCTTACAATTCCCTTTATGTTAAAATCGATTCAGCACAAAAGAGAATCGAAGACATCAAAAAAGAGATAGATTTTTTACAGAATGAAATGATGATGACTAGAGAAGATGAAAAAGCTTTCATCAACACTCTAAGACTCATTTACGGAACAGAGAAGATCAATGCAGATTATCTTCTTGAAGTCCTAAAAGAAGAAGTAGTATGACACAAAAAGTAAAACAAGCTTCTAGCGCAGTCTTAGACTTCGTTAAGAAGAATTACAAATTTTTAGGTTACGCAGCTCTCGGGCTTTTCGTCCTCTATTGGATAGTCTTTGTTTTGACGCCTAAAGTCGAAATGAGCGCAGAATCTAAACAAGCCATTGACTCTTTGAATGTTCACATTGAAGCAATTGAAGAAAATCAAAAAGAGCTGGATGTAAAAATAGAAGAATACGGAGAAGAGATAAATCAAGTCGATACCCGTATCACCGAGATAAAATCTCAAAAGACAACAATTAAAGAGATCTACCATGAAAAAATTAGTTCTGTTAATAGCTATAATGATTATCAGCTTGACAGCTTTTTCACAGTCCGCTACGGATACTACGAAAACCCCCGTTAAGTGTTTTCCGATTCCTGTAGTCAAACTGATCGTCAAAGATTTGTTGAGAGGCGATGAAGCTATTAAGACTTTAGAACTGACCGAGGTCCAATTGAAAGAGACAGAACTCAAAGTCTCTTTAAAAGACAGCATCATCACCACGATGAAACAGAAGGAAAGCAACTATCTGATGATCATTGATGCTGAAAGAGAGAAGTTCAAAATCCAAGAAGACTATTCTAAATCTTTGGAAAAAGCTTTAAGGAAAGAGAAAGTCAAAAATAAATTCACGAAGATCATTTCAGGCGGAGCTATGCTCGGTCTTGGATTTCTTCTTATCTCAAGATAAAACATGACAAGCTCAAGATTCATACCGATCTACGATGGCGCTCTGGTTGAATATGTCTATGCAGATCCAGCAGATCCGCTAACTTATTCCACAGGGACTCTTCCGATAGAGATCATGTCAGACGGTTACACTGACAACACTTTTCTGTTCAATCCACCTACTTATTCGGCTGTGACTGAAAACACCAGAAGTGTTTCAGCTGTTCCTATTGATGCTAACTATTCAACGTTTGCTTCACTGACAACGTCTAGAAGCATTTCTTACAATGACATAGATCCTGAGCTCACTCCAAACAGCCAAGTTCTACAGACATTCGTTCCGCAAGTAAGCGTAATCTACGACTCCATCAAAGTCCATTTTGCGGCAGGGTTCAATTTTGACAATTACGACGGATTGATCTTTCAGATAGGATATCAGAGAAGAGATTCTGTAAATTCTTTTCTCATGTCTAGAGTTTATCTCAAGAGCGATACTCCGACATTAAATCCTCGCCCTTTCATGATTGGCGAAAGACTCTATTCTACTTACATCGAGATCAAGATACCTGCTCTCAAATATCTGATAGACGGATTTTACGCAGCACCTAGCAACACCAATGGGCTAGGCTACAGATTGACTCAAGGAAAAGGCTTCATCAAGACTTCAACGATCAATATAACAGCATTTGGTATCTACAAAACTGTCAAAGAGCAAGGCTTCCCTGTCTATGACACTAGAACTCTAAATACTGTGGCTCTGCCTCAGACAGATCCTTTTAATCTCTTAGTAGCAGTGATAGAACAATCTTCATCAGGAGATTATTTTGAACTCTACGGAGAATATAATGGTCAGATCTTCGCAAATTTCATGGCAAGCCTTAATGCTCAACCTAATGGAAATTGGATCGCGATCCACCAGATAGATTTGAAAGAGCAGATAGGAACGAGATTCGTAACCACTGCTTCACAGATGATCACGCAGACAGACGACTATGATCTGCCTACGATCTACAGACCTGTAGTGATGAACTCATCAGTGGCAGTCAGTTTCACTATCGATTATATCTTGAGAATAGTAAACAGAGATTCTCAAGAACAGATCATCAGAAACGCAACAATAACTTCTAGGGACGTAGGAGTCTATGGTAGAAAACTATCTAAGATCTATCTCGGAAAAGTTCCTGAAGTCGTTAAAGTATACAATAAAGTAGTGGATGACAGTAAGACTCAGATAATAATCGGAGGTGACACTGTCAACGTCCAACAAAATACGACCGGCCAGGTGGCCAATTCTCCGGTTCAGACGCAAGTGGTGATCAACACTGTCTATAGAGACAGATCGACGGTCCTCGCTAGAATCTCACCGGTGACACTAACAGTAAATGAGAACATAGGTGGCTAACACAATTAGGACAGACAGTTTAACAGTAACTACCAACAAGGCTTACACTTTCTTGGTCCAACCGACGACGCCTAACACTTCGGAATTTTTACCTGGAGACGGAACTCTGGTGATACCTGATTTCGACAGCTATGTAATGTTCGATTTTTCACAAAGGCTTCCTGATAATTCTCTAGAAGAAACTGATCTCACAGGAGCCGGCCAAGTCTATCTCACTTTCATTGACGATCAAAGACAGGTGAAAGTTCCTTCTTTGCAAGACGTAGCTAATATCAATAAAGCTGTCGGTCAAGCAGTTTTTAAGATCACCAAAGATCAGAGCTCGGCCATATTTCAACTCACTAACAGATACTTCTTCGTATCTACTGCAGTCTCTGTCGGAGCAGCAGTGGTGAACGAAACGGTTTTATATGCTGGAGTTTGGCAGAAATCTAATGAACCTGAAAGAGTAACATATTCTCAGAGGCTTCAGATACTCAGAGCTAGTGCAGAATCTTCTCAAACGCAGGTGGATCTGTTGCAAAAAGAAGTGGACGAACTCAAAAAGAGAAAAGCTAATCTAACAGCAAGATCTGTTCAGTTAGACGTCATCATAGCAGATCTAAAAAATCAAATAGGCTTAGCCAGCGAAGAGATTACTCAGATTGAGTCTAAGATCGAGAAGGAGAAAGAAGCTCAAGCCGTCGAGGCTGAGGCTACAGCTGAAGCCGCGGCAGAACAGCAGAAGGCTCAAGAAGAACAGCAGGCTAAGAAGATGAAGAGGAGAAAAGCCAAGATCGTTGAGTCTAAACAGAAAGTCCCTTTCTTCAAGAAAGTCGGATCATTCTTTAAAAATCCTATCGGAGCAATTGCCTTTGTTCTTAATCCTATCGCAGGTCTAGCAGCTGCAGCTGCTAAGAAGAAATATCAAGTCAACTACACTCTGGAGCTTGAGGATACTAAAGAGAAAGTAACGGTAAGAAAGTTTGCTTGGATCTACGCTGATGCAAAAACTGCAAAGCTGGCTTTTGGAACGACGAAGTCTGCTAGCTACATAGATGATTCTTGGTTCACTATCAAAGACAGTGAAGGCGGCCGGCCTGCACCAGGAAAGGCAAATCTAATGGTTCTCGTTGATAAGAGATTGGATCAATTTGATGCCAAGGAACAGTTTAAGATCATGATCGGAACTGATCCGGTGAAAGAACCACCTGTCGAATACTCTTCGTCCAACCAAAGTGCAACAGCTTATTACCTAGGCGGAGGCGACAATTACTATTACAAATATGTGGTCTACGCTAGAGACGTAGATCCACAAACAAAAATAACCGATCTAATCGGAGAAGTAGAGCTTTAAGATGATAGACATATTATTGAGCCCTTTTGATAATTTCTTTCTCTTTACCATAGAGTCTCAGCTCAATGGAGTGAGAGTTGCTACTGATCTGTCAGTGTACAGAGAAGCATACCTCACTTTCAAAGATTCTGATACTTACGCAGTGAGAGTAAAGTCTTCTCCGCTTTTCGGACAGACTAGTGCTCAACAAGGAGAAGTCAATTTCATAGTTCTTTCTTACGATGCTCAACAGGCTAGAAAGATAAAGACGAAGAATTTTTTGATCTCAGTGATCAGAGATTATCCTGACGGAACATCTGACGAAACTGTCATCTTTACTGGAACTTGGGATCTATTTGAAAAGAGCGCAGAGAACGATTACAATGCTCTATCAATAGGCATCAATCAAACGGTACAGGCTAACACTTCTAAAATAGCATCTCTAGAAACTGAAAGAGCTTCTCTTTTGGCCGAGATCGAGTCTCTCGCATCTGCAGTGAATTCAAAAGAAGCCGAGAAAGTCTCTCTTGAAACGACTCTGAACGCTAATTTAGCTAAGCTCTCATCTTTGAAGACTAGCGGATTAACGAAAGAAGGTCTCATTCCTCCAGGCGAAAGTGCACCAAAAGACGTCATGGAAATGGAGAAAAAGGCGAATGTAGTAGTTCCGACTCCGGTGGAAGGAGTTCCAGCATCTGAGGCTGCGGCTAGAAGACGAAGAGGATTTGTTAGAAGAATAATTGAAGCATAATGTTACAGACAGCTAAGAGCAATCAATTCAGATTCAATTTTCCGAAGTCTTTCGTTCCAGCGGAGATCGCGGCCAAGTACTCTCGATACATGAACCGCATTCCTGGAAACATCATCAGCGAACCGATAGAGCTCCTGAACTATTCAGTTCAGTCTGTGACTATTCCCAGCTTTTCTTTTGATCCGGTTGAACAGGTCGATTTTCCAGGAACTAAGAGACAATACAGAAGTTCTTTACCGGTTACTGAACTCTTCGCCAAAGAGCTCACAGTCGGTATGCAGCTTTTTGACGGACACTTCAATTACTGGATGATGTACGAGATCTTCCAATACTATTATGACTTCAAAGAAAAGAGACCTTATCTGCCAGACGGATTCAGGCTTCAGATGATAGACGGTGAAGGCAACATACTCGTCACCATCTTCCTTGACAGGGTCCTCTTTCAGAGCATACCTGATCTCAACCTGAACTTCTCAACTAACTCACCAGAGTTCAAGACATTTGAGGTCACTTTCGTCTACAACAATCTCAGAGTCAACCTAGAATTTCAGTAAATATATAGACATTATGCAGACATTCAAAGAATTCATTGGAGAAAAAGAAGACTTTCAAGATTTGGAAGCTGTGATGAACGAATCTGTCGATCAGAACGCGATAGACGAGGCAGTAGCTGCTTTCATTAAGAAGGCCCAAGATGAAGGTTATACTTTAGAACAATTAGAACGAGAGCTCACTAACGAGGGTTTCATCGGTTCTATTCTCGGTGGACTAACTGGATTTGCTCTAGGGCAGGGAGTCGGCAAAATTGTGGCGAACGCATTAGGAGTTGAAAAGGGTCTTTTATTCGATCTCTTTACCAGCCGATTAGTCGGAGCAGCCATTGGATTTCACTTAGGAAAAAGAATTTAATTTTATGAAAAACATTTTAACACTCGAGGACTTCTCTAATGAGCCTAAATTAGATGAAGCTTCTGTTCAAATTGCAGGTCGCGACAAACCGTCTGGCGCAAAAGTACTCGCTATGGTCATCGTAGATGATCTCGTCAAAAAGAAGTATCTGAATCCTTTTGTCAGAAATATCTTAATTGATGATGTGCAGAAAATCATCATGGACAGCACATTCTAAATCACATATATGAAGCAAATACTATTTACATTAGCAGCTGCTCTATTACTGGCCAGCTGCAACACTGAATCTACAACGGTACAAGCTCCTGAAAAAAGCGTACTCAGAATTCACGAAGGCAAATTTGCATTTTGTGGAGCATCTGCAGCAGTACCGACTGGTAAAACAATCATCGTACAAGGGAAAGAATTCCAAGAAGGCTGCGCCATCTGTCCTGTTCTTGACGGCCCTTCTATTGCAAACTTAGCAATGAACGGCAGTGGTGGAACATGGGGAGATTTCAACGTGGAAGACAACTTCCAGACTCCTGATGGAACAGACAAGACAGTCTGGTCTTTCTTCTGGTACTATGATTCAACTACTCTCATTCCTCAATTCAATCCTGAATCTAAAGAATGGGAAATGATGCACCCAGTAAATCGATCTTTCATCATTGACATGAGCAAACCTGAAACGAGCGAAAGCAACATGTTTGCGATGCCAGGTGTCATTTTTGATACAACTTCGACAGGCATTGTTCTTGCTAAAGTATACGGTCCTCTAAATGAAGATGCAGTACCTTTACGCATTGCAATTCCGGTAAAGAACGGAGAAACATCAGTAACTGCCGCTAAGGAGGGATCTCCTTATCCAGTAGGCACACCAATTCCAGTAGGAGCAACAAAGAAGAAATAAAATGAAACACATTCAATTATTCGAAGACTTTACTTCATCGAAATCTAATGAAGCATCCAGTGGAGCTCCAGAGCCATTGAAGTTAAAGGATATTAAAATCAATAATAAGAATCATCTTACCTATAATTTAGAGATCGGTTATTTTATCGGAGATGAGCTTGTTATGAGTTATTTAACAACCGGATCACAGAAAGAAGCGCAAGAGCTAAAAAATAAAGTTGAAAAAGCATTCAAAGATGGAAAAATAATTTCTCCGTCGGGTATTGGCTATTATGCATTTAACGAAGCTGAACTCAACGAAGGCGTAGTTTCTATCAAAGGCGGAAGAATTCTTGCTCACAAAGTCCTGAACAAGCTTGTTGACATGGAAGTCATCCCGGTAAAGAAAAAAACTGAAGATCTCGTAGAAGCAATTGCTTCACTTCTCGCTTCAGCTTCTATGAATGAAGCTTACGACTTTATCAAGAAAACACCTTTTTCAACTTTAGCAAACTTGGCTGAATTATCGCAAAAATTCAATCTTCGCAAATTTTGGCAAAAAAAGGATACGTTCAGAGGCTTTGACATGAAGATGCTGCTTCCAGCCCTCAATTCATCTCTGATGAAGAACAAAATCGGACTTCAGTTCAACCCTGAGCATGATGTCATGCTCTCGGCCGATCTTAATCCATACATCGGACTACACATTGTTCAGAAATCTGTAGGCGTAACTCTGGAAATAGGAAAGCCGACAAACCCAGCATACAAAAAATCTGACGCTATTGGCGGAGATACCTACGAGGAGATTGCTGACATCATAGCCAAAATCCTCAAAGACAACAGCGGAGTGGTTGCAGATCTCCAAAAAATAGAAAAACACCCGTTCCAGCAGAACGAAGCTATCGACGTCAAATACTGGACAGATTATAACACAGATACTTCTGGACAGAGCGATCCTGAATTTGCTATCAAGTCAAAAGATTTTGAGGCCACTTTCAAAGAAGCCGTAAAAGACTGGAACGATAGAGGAGAAGATCCAATATCAATGGGAGAAGCTGAAAAGGTCAAAAAGATCGCAAAAGAATTCTTCAATAAAGCAGGATGGATCTCAGTTAACATTACACACGCAATGATTGCACAAGAATCTTAATCACCTTTAACACTCTATATTTTGCACATAGGCATAGATTTTTCAATTAACAGTCCGGCTATCTGTCTCAGAGAGTCGGACTCTTTACAATTTGTAGCTTTCTACAATGAAGAGGGCAAGAACTTCAAGAAGGGAAACCCTAGAGACTTCCTAGTTCACCACGAGATCTCAGCTCTCTCAGGAGTCTCAGTCCATAAATTCAAGCGGAGGAAGAAGCACGATAACTATTCTATCGATCAGGCTCAGAAGATTGAAGATGGCCACTCTCTCGCAGTCCTCATTGAGTCTCAGATTCCAGAAGGAGCTCCGGTCGGGCTTGAAGGCTACAGCTACGGATCTAAAGGGAACTCTTTCATCGATCTCATCGCATTCAACTCAGTTCTCAGAAACAGACTTTGGTTAGAGGGTCACAGTGTCACTGTCTACACGCCCTCACAGGTAAAGACTCGAGCAGGGAAAGGGAACTTGAACAAGCAGGGAATGTTCTCAGCTTTCGTCGAGAACCGTTCGGAGGATCCGCTGCTAGCGGGTTCTGAATTTTGGAAGTGGTGTGCTGAGAGGCGAGATCTTGCTCAGGGAGAGATACCGAAGCCGATAGACGATCTTGTAGATGCTTACTGGATCTCTAGACTTCTTAGCAGCTCTGCGCTCTAAGAGTCTTTTTCACCAACGGCTCCAGTACCCTTTATATAGTGCTGCGCAGCTTTGTTTCAAAAACGATCACGTTTATCAAACTTTTTTTTCATGATAAAAAAATCAGAAAAGTTGAAACTTGACTCAGATTCTCAATATATAGATTAAGTAAGTAATTAAAATGGCAATCAACTGGCAAAGAGCGGCAACCCGGGAAATCCAATCTAAATCAGAGAACGGCATTTTGGCGGCTTACGTAATCAATAACTTAAACAAAAGGCAATTAAAATGGCAAAGGAATTTGACATCTTCAACCTCAGCGTCGATGATATCGATAGCTATCAGAGGACAGAAAGTAAAGGCTCAGATCTTTACAAACCCACCGCAGATCAAGGCAAAGACGGCGTCTACACATCCTTGATTAGATTCGTACCGAATCCTAAAAACCCTCAAAAATCAATTGTTCGTAAATTTGTCTATTGGCTGGAAGACGGCGAAGGCAAAGGTGCTTACTATGATTCTCCTTCGACAATCGGCGAAAAATGTCCAGTACAAGATCTATTTTTCAAATTGAGAAATAGTGAATCTGCAGTGGATAAGAAAATGGCTGAAAAATTGAAGAGAAGAGAGATCTACTATTCTCTGGTTCAGATCATTAAAGATCCTCAGAACCCAGACATGGAAGGATCTGTAAAAGTATTTAAGTACGGCTACCAGATCAAACAAAAGATCGATGAGGAACTCAATCCACAATTTGATGAGCCTTGCCAAGTATTCGATCTCTTCGAAGGTAAAAACTTTGAATTGAAAGTTACAAAGAGCGCAGGCTACAATAGCTTCACTGCTTCTAAATTCCAAGGTAAAAGAACAGCACTCACCATCGATGGCAGTGCAATGGGTAACACCGGAGATGATAGAAAGAAGATCATGGAATATCTTAAAGAAGTTCCTGAATTAGATTCTTTCGATTTCAAACCTTGGGATGACTCAACTCGTTCATCTATCGAAAGAATCTTAGACAACTATCGCTCTCCTGGATCGGCCATCGGTAAGGTGGTCTCCAAGAAAGAAGAGAGTTACTCTTCTCTCGATGATTTCAACTTCGATAATGAGCCAGCTCCTAAAAAAGAACCAGCTAAACCAAAGCAGGTCGAAGAAGAAACGAGCTCGGATGACGGTGATGATCTCAATGATTTCTTAAAAGGTTTAGATCTCTAATCAATGCAATTAACTGACAACTTAAAGTCAGAGATTGCCGATAGAGTCCAAGCGATTCTTCTCAGAACTCACAGACTTTCCGACAGGTCTCGCTTGAAACAGATGCATCAAAGACTGAACTTCGCATGTCCATATTGCGGAGATTCAGTCGATGATGAAAGAAAAAAGAGGGGCAATCTCTATTGGGAGAGCCTCTCTTTTCACTGTTTTAACTGTGGAAAACACAGAGACGTAGATTCTTTTCTTAGAGACTTTGAGGAAGGCTTCGAAGGAGAACAGAGGATTGAGCTCGTAAAACTCGTAAGAGAGAAGAAGAAATACGAGGTCTCCAACATGATCAAGTTTGACCTCTTTCTAGAGATTGATAACTTATCAATACCTCGAGATGAACTATATCGATCTCTGAACGTCTATCCCATTAATGATAGAACTCGCAGAGCATACGCATATCTCAGAAGCCGACTTCTTACCGGCAACCTCGATCGATTCGGCTTTGATCCGAGAAAGAACCTCCTCTACGTCTTTAATCCTGATACTTCCGGTGATAGAGTCATCGGCTACCAAGTAAGGAACCTCGGTGATGGCGATGCTAAATATCTCAGCTACAATCTGGAGAGGATGTATAAGAGGCTGAACAAGACTCTAGAGATTCCTCCTGAAAAAATGGATGCTCTGAACAAGATCTCAATGTTGTTTGGTATCCTCCATCTCGATTTTGCAAGAGACTTTACCGTCTTTGAAGGGCCCATAGATGCAATGTTCATGAAGAACTCAATCGGCCTCACAGGAGTCAGAAAGAACGTCGAAGATTTTGATGAGCTAGATTCAGTAAGATACTTCTTTGATAATGATAGAGAAGGTAAAAGAAAGATCATTGAAAAGATGAAGATGGGCAAGAAAGGCTTTCTCTGGCAGAAATACATATCAGATAACAGGTTGACTCGTCATAGGATCAAAGATCTCAACGACTTGGTCAAGGTCTGCTACCGAGAAGAAAACAAACAGGCTTTGAACACTATAAACTTATATTTTAGTGATAACCCTAGAGACATCATCTATGTATAAAGAAAGAGAAGTGATGGAAGAACTCGATAAATTTTTTGAAGACGATGAAAAGAGCAAGAAGAAGTATAAGATGCTTCTCAGATTTGCCGCTGCTTCTACTTATGGAGGCAAAGGCTTCTCTCTTCCTCCGATAGAAAAGAAGAAAGTAAAAAAGAAAGTGGTGAGAATTCACCGTAAAGAAAAAGACAACGATAACATCTTCTGATGAGCGAAAAAGTAATAGAAGACAAAATACAAGAGCTTGATGACAAGCTAATTAGCGACAGAGAAAAATGGAGCAAGAGGATCTTGGAGATGATCCAAGGTCTAAAGCAGATGGATCAGCTGGTAGATTCTCAAGTCAACATGCTCTCCTACAGACACATGTTGGTCGATCACATCACTGAGATCCAAGCTCTCATCTATAAGAAGAAATCAATCTACGAAAACAAGTACAAAGAAAAGTACATCGAATATAGCACAACCGGAAATTTGAAGTTGAACGGAGGAGAGAAAGACAGGTTCGTAAAATCTGATCTATCAGCTATCCAACGTCAAATATCCCTGTTAGAGTCACACCTCGATTTCTATCGAGAATGTATCAGAACTCTAGACAACTCGGCCTTTGCAATTAGAAATAGAATAAAACTCGCAGAGGACGATTTCTAAAAAATAAAGAACAATGGAGATTAGACTATCAGAAGATAAAAAATTTCTAATCATTGATGAATGCACTGAACTCGAATATGAGCAGATGCGTCTCTCTCTGACCAAAAGAATTGAGGGCTGGAGGTTCCACCCGCTGGTCAAAAAACGTCTCTGGGACGGCTACATTTCTTACATTAAGGGAAATAAGATCCCATCAGGACTCTGGAAAGAAGTCATGGAGATCGGTCAAGAATACAATTTCGAGATCAAGGTGCAAGGTGTGAAGAAGATCTTCGACGAGGAGATCAAAGAAGAAGATTTCACCAAATGGGCTACCGATTTCTTCGCCAAGCACCCTAAGTTCCAACCGAGAGACTATCAGATCCAAGCAGCTTTCAGAATCTTAAAATATCGTAGATGCTTGGCTGAATTAGCCACATCAGCAGGTAAGACCCTGATCAGTTTTATGGTCGTGGCCTATCTGCTAGAAGTCCTCAAAAAGAAGCGGATCCTTTTTATCGTACCTAACGTCTCTCTGGTCATCCAGGCCACAGAAGATTTCGATGAATACAACCTCAAAGATAGAATTCCTCTGAAGGTCCAGCAGATCTACGCAGGAGCCAAGATCAAGAAGAGCTCTAACATCGTGGTCGGGACTTACCAATCGCTGGTGAAGAAGCCCGCAGATTATTTTGCTGAATTTGATGTGGTGATGGTCGATGAGACTCATAAAGCCAAGTCTCTTTCCATCAGGACTATCCTCGATCAGTGTTGGCACTGCGATTACAGGTTCGGTTTGTCAGGAACTATTCCCAAGAAAGGGACTATTGATAGACTTACTCTCATGGCCTGCACCGGACCTCTGATCACCAACGTCAGCGCTTCTTTCCTTCAAGAACAGGGCCACGTCTCTCCTTGTAAAGTGATGATCATTGAAATGGATTATGCTTCAGAGGAGCAGAAAGAGAGCTTCTATTTTCTATCTCGAACCCCCGAAGATCGAAAGAACCTCTTCAATCTAGAACAGAACTTCGTAATATCTTCCGAGAAGAGGAGAAAGTTCATTCTCGATGTCATAGCCAAGACCAATCATAATAGCTTGGTCCTCTTCTACAGAATTGAACAGGGAGAGGCTCTTTACAACTCTCTGCGGCAGATTCCTGGAAAGGAAGTCTATTATGTCGATGGAGGCACTGATAAAGACTATCGAGAAGTCTATAAGAAAAAGATGGAGAACAAAGACAACGTGATCCTCGTGGCTAGTTACGGTACCTTTTCGACCGGTATTTCGGTCAAGAGGATCCACAATATCTTCCTCACGGAGAGCTTTAAGTCTGAAGTCATCATCAGACAATCAATCGGTCGTGGTCTTAGAAAACATGAGAGCAAGAACATGCTAAACATCGTGGATTTCGTAGATGACATGAGATACACCGCAGACAGCAGGGTCTATAAGAATTACCTTTATCGCCACGGTGAGGCCCGTAGAGACATCTATCTAGAACAGAAGTTCCCGTATACGATTAAGAACGTAAAATTCTAAAGATATATAGAACAAATTGTCCAAAAATTAAAAAAACAGACATGCAACCAATTCAAAAATTTACAGACTTTCAAACTAAGAAAGCTGAGTCTACACAAGCGATCAAAGAAGCTGATCTTCAAAAAGAATACGGCGAAGTTTTTATGTCACTCCTTAAAAAATACGGAGTGAGTTCTCCAGGTGAACTCGATGACGATAAGAAGAAAGAGTTCTTCAATGAGATCGGAGACTTCTATAAGAAAGGCGAAGGCCAGACTGCTAAAGGCGAAGAGCTCGTTGACAAAGAAGGCGGAGATGCTCCAGTAAAAGAAGAGGAAGGCGAAGCCGAAGAGGAGAAAGAAGAAGAGGAAATCATCGACGATGTCGCTTCTAACGAAAGCAAAGAAAAAGAAAAAGGCGCTGAAGAAATCGAAGAAGACGAAGCCGAAGACATCGAGAAAGAAAAAGTAAAACAAGGCGAACCTGAAAAAGCTGAAGGTGACGTAGAAAAACAACCGGAAGAAGTAACTCCTGCTGCAGATGCTAAAGAAGATCCAGAAGCTGGTAAAGCTGCAGAACTTGTACCGGATGAGGACACTGCTAAGGAAATTGAGAAAAAGAAAGTAGAAGACGGTAAGCCTGAGAAAGCGGTTATGGACTTCGATTCTTTTGTGAAGAAGATGTCTGTTAATGAAGGCAACGTTAATGAGGGATATTATTCTTCATCTGACATTAAGAAATTAAAAGATTTTGCAGAAGACATGTCTAGAGAAATCATCGACGATTACCAAGACAATCGTAAATTTGACGAAGATGAATTTACCCCTGAAGCACTTTTTGATTACATATCAGAATGGGGAGAAATGAATGGTATGAAAGCAAAGGAAGTTATAGACGAATTTAGATGGCAAGAAATGACAGATGAATTAGGGCTACCTCGCTCATACTAAACTAAAATAAAATCAGAACAGTGAAGCACGTAAAATTATTCGAACAGTTCATAGACCTTAGAATTAATGAGGCTATGAAAGTAAATCCTACCGGAGATCGTTTTGGCTCTTATGATTTGGAGGCAGCGGGTGTAGAAGTGCCTAATTTTCGCATAGATTTAACAAGTCTTAGGAATCGGAGATTAGAGATCATCGAAAAGTTCCGTAACATAACTTCTCTTCGAAAAGCTTTGATAGTTGATCCGACCCTTTCAATCGACAAGAAAAAGATCGAAAAAGATCTTGAAAATGCAGTAAAAGCCTTTAATGCTGATTCTAAAAAAGCTTACCAAGAATTTGAAAAAGTTCTCAAAGCAGTAAAATTTCCGGATGATGCAAAATTTACAGTAGAATTTGAGGTAGATCCTAAAGGAGAGTTTTTTCCATCATATTCTGAAGCATTCATGGATTTTGATCAAAAAGATCCTGTGAAACTTTTCATGGCGTGGATCAAACCTACCTACTATTATCTTGCGCCGAGAAAGAGAAATGAACAGAGATGGCGCACAGCATCGAGTTGGGCAGGCATGATTGAGGGTCGAATTGATCCAGGATTTTTAAAAACTGCTGTTGTTCCGCCTATTCTTGATAGAGATTTTATTCTAATGAATTTTCTCAATTCAAGTAATACTCTCGATCGATAGAGTTGAAACTTTTAATTTACATAAATCTATAAAGGGAGGGGCTAAAGCTTCTCCCTTTTTTATATGCTAAACAAGGATCTTAACAAGAGAAAACTCAAATACGAATTTCTAAGAGACGGTTCTGTCATCATCGATAATTTTCTCGTACCTGAACAAGCTGATAGAATCTTCAACCACTTCAACGAGGGAATGCCCCAATGGTGGTGGTCAGTGAGCACTCGACCCTCTCCTGACGGAGAGAATAAAATGCATAACTGCTACTATTCCGAAGACAACGCTGATCTCATTGCTGAGAAAGAATCTGCAGCTCGTAAGGCTTTTGCAAATTCTCAATTCTCTTACATTTTTCGAAGAACTCTCAACGATCACGTTGAAGGCTGTAACTGTGTAGAGTGTGAGCTTAGGAGCTACTTAGCTACTTCGGAAGTCCACCAATTCATTACTCAGATCACTGACATTCCAGTCTCCAGCAGCAACGAGCTTTTCGCTTCTTGGTATAGCATCGGAGACTTCCTTTCGACTCACAGCGATGGTCCTAACGGCCAGATGGGCTTTGTCTATAACATTTCTCGAGGCTGGCGTCCGGAATGGGGAGGAATGCTTCATTTTCTAAAGCAGGGAGATCCTAACGGTGTAGAAAAAGTCATCTCTCCTCGATACAATTCTCTGATACTTTTCGATCTCTCAACATCTGCGGGCACTGATCACTTCGTCTCTCATGTGAATGCACCTTCTTACGCTAAAAGGCTTTCATTCACTGGCTGGTTCAGCTAAAACAGTTTCTAAAGTGGATCTTTTTTACTAGATTTGTCTATGATGCTTCAGGAGATATATCTGCACGATCCGTGGAAAATGCTAGTAGGATGTATCCTTTTGAACCAGACGACGAGAACCCAGGTCGACAGCGTAAGAGAAGATCTCTTTTCTTTCTGGCCTGATCCCATAGAAATGGCTTCAGCCGATCCAGAAGAGATCGCTAGAGTAATAAAACCTCTAGGGCTCTATAACAGGAGAGCTCGTACTCTTATTAAATTCAGTCGAGAATGGACAGAGAAAGATTGGAAAGAACCCATAGAGCTCCACGGCATCGGCCAATACGCTCAAGACTCTTGGGAGATCTTTCAGAAGAACAATTACGAGATCCAGCCTACTGACAAAGAACTCATCGGCTATCTGAGGAGCTTGAATAAATAAAAGATATGATAGGGAACATACCAGAGCTCGACAAGCTTTACCGAGAAAGAGGCCAGACTTTTCTACAGGACCTCTTCGATTCTTATGTGATAGTCTCTGAGAAGATCAACGCCTCAGACTTCTATGTCATGAGAGAAGGTTCTTCTCTGTGTTATTTTAAGAAAGGTGAAGAAAAGATCAATCTCATCGATCGTACTCTTGCCCTCTTTTACGAGAAAGGCATCAAACACTTCGAAGATCTTCCGATGGACGTGAAGCTCAAAATGCCTGAAGACTGGCTCTTCGGCTTCGACTATTTTCCTGGTGAGACTTCCATCTATGGCAAAGTTCCTCCATCAGGTTTGATCCTCAGCAGGATCATGATCAAGAATCCTCAAAATACGAGAACTCTAAAGACAGTGGAAGATCCACGAGTACTCTCTGACTGGGCTCATCGCTTAGGAGTCTCTGAGAATCCTCCGCTCTTCGCTGGAAAATTAGACGATGAAAGAAAGAAAAAGATCCTTGAATTTCTAGCGGTTCCTAAAGACGAGCTGGAGGAAATAATCGGTACCGATTCTTTTTTCAGATACCTCTTCAGCATATTAGATCCCAAAGGCTATTACACATATCGTCCTCTTCTGGCCGGTGATGATGAGACAGTCTTCGATTCTCTCATCTTCAAGTTCGTAAAGCCTGGTGGAGAATCAATAGTCACTGCCAAGATAGTCGACCCCTACATGAAGTCTCTCTACAAAAAAGAGGCGAGCAAACGTAGATCCACCGATTCAGTATCGATACTCCTCTTAGACTTGTTAGAGTTTTTAGAGACTCACGGCATCAAGTCTGAAATGGCTCTAGGAGAATTTCCAGACGAAAAGTATCTCACTCTCGTCTGCTCCATCTACAACGATTACATGGAGAAGAGAGAATCAGACCTACAAGGTTTGAATTTCGAGACTCGGGATTTTGCCAAGAATGCTGAACATTCTCTGAACGTAGAGATGATTCCAAACGAAAAGACTCGAGAGATCATCGAAAAATCTGGTAACAACGAAAAGATTTTCCAGATCTTCCTCAACTGTCTTAGGAAGAAGAGAGACCCCGAGAGATCTAACGATGTTCTCACACCGCTGGTCATCCAAGACCTTAACAAGTTGATAAATAAGATCAAGGAGATCACTCATCAAAAAGAAGCTTCAGGGTTTAAGACTTTCGGAGACTATCTGAACGATAAGCGTGTCATGGAAGGCATTTTCATCGAAGAAGTCGATAAGTCTCTCATATCAGAAGAAATAAAAATAGAGCTTAAATGAACGCTCAGGAAATAAAAGCAGCTGTAGACGCTGGCAAAAAGGTCTACTGGAGCAACAAAGGTTACCAAGTAGTCAAGGCGAAAGGCGATTACATGATCAAAGCAGCTAACGGCCACATGATCGGTCTCACCTGGGAAGACGGGAAGACTCTCAACGGTAAAGAAGCAGACTTCTTCGTAGGCGAGAGCAATTCACCAATGAATCTAAAAACACATAGCATAATGAAGCACTTAAAACTCTTCGAACAGTTCATCAATGAAGCCAAGAAATTTCCAGACGCCTTCTCGGTGTTAGATTTTTTCGGCGGCGCATTACCGAACGATTATAATAAAGCTCATGCGGCTGCCAAGAAAGCTGGATATGATCTACCAACTTCTCTATACGATGAAGCTGCCCACATGGCTCAAGACGGAGAAAATGAAAATCTCCACGAAGGCCGCATCGCCCTCAACCACGTTTATGCTAACGCTCCAGTTCGTAATAAGGTTCTCGAAATCTTAAGAAACGGCAGAGTCGCAGAACAGGATTTCATGGATGCAGTCTCTAAGGCTGGAGCTCCTACGAAGTGGATCAGCCGTAACTCTCACTTTTTCAAAGTTGAAGAAGAGGACGGTATAAAATACTATTCTTTGACTAAGAGCGGCCATGTGATCATGAGCGCCCTCAACGAATCCGAAGTTCTTGAAATTTACGAAGAATTCGGCTTAGAAGAAAACCTCATCGTCGATCCACTCGATCTCACTAAAGACTTTTTCTATGTGAGCATCAACGGTAAAGTCTACGGCTACCAGGCTAAGCCAGGTGGGAACATTGAAGACGTGGCCACTACTTTCAAGAAGATGCTCAAGTATTCAGCTGGCAAAGCTCTAGCATGGTTAAAGAAGAACACTGAACTTGCACTAGGCGCAGGCGGTTCTGGTCCTCTTCGTGAAAAGAACGATGAAAAATATATTGCATACATAGACGATAGAAGAAAACCGGGAGGATCTGATAAAGAAATTAAAAAAGACTATAATTTAGATGTTGAAGATAGAACTTCATCAGGTTTTTCTATCGTAGGATCTAAAGAAGACATTGAAGCTTTTGTCGAAGATTACAGCATCATTTTAGATGATGAAATTCAAGTTAAAAGATAACAAAAAGCAAAGATGCCAGCACGTTCAATAGCACAACAACGGCTCATGGCTCAAGCTTATGCTCTTAAAAAGGGTGATCTTGATCCATCTGATATCAATCCCCAGTACAGAGACGAGATAGAAGATCTCTCTCAGGGAATGACCCAGAAGCAGCTGAAAGATTTTGCAGCCACAAAACACAAAGGCTTGCCTAACAAAGTAAAGAAGAAGGACGAGTCGATGGCTACTCCATCTAATGTCAATGGAATGGGAGCTGTCTCTTTTTCAGGAGATCCAGGAGATCTCACGTCATTTCCTACTCAAAGAACAGGATCCGGAGACGTACCGGCTTCTCGCAAAAGATTAAAAACAAAGAAAGATATGAAAATAGTAAAGATGTTTGAAGAATTCGTCTTTGAAGCTTTCATCGATGATCCAGGAGTTAAAGCAAGCATCGCTGAATTCTACGATCTCCAGAATGAGATTAAGAGAATGGAAGCCGAGCTTGAAGAAAAGAAGCTCGCATTCAAGCAGTTCGAAGGAGAAGTCAAGCCGATGCTTGATGGAATGAAAGAAGTCGGCGATAAGTTGGCTGAGACTGAAGGGTTCGTGATCAAGGTCTCCCGCTTCGGTGGAGAGAGAAAAGATGCATCCTACAAGACTGCTTTTGAAAACGCTCTCGGTAAAGTAAATGCGGCAACTCGTAGAGTTCTTGAAGAGGCTCTCGAAGCAAGCAAAAAAGTCACTCAGGTAAAGCACAGCTTCTCCATCGATAAAGTGGTTGTAGCAGAAGCTTCAATCTTTGACAAGATCAAGAATGCCATCAAGGGAGCGATCAACAAGCTTCTCGGAGTCTTCAAGAAAGAATCGAAGACTATCGATGATGCTAACAAAGATCTCAAGAAACTCGTATAAATAACATGCTAACAAAACAAAAAATATGAAATACGTAAAACTTTACGAAGACTTCATCGTTTCTCTCTCTTCTGAACGTATAATTGAGAATAAGGGAACAATGAAAGTATATGAGGCTGGCAATTTTCTCTTCGATAACAAAAATGCTGCCCAAAAATATATTGATCTCTTGAAGAAATTAACGTTTGAATATAATACAGGAAATAGTAGACTTTATTCTAGGGGGCCGATTGACGATGCGTTTAATGTAGAAGAGCTTACGATTAATGCAGATTCAATTCAAGAAGGGCTTGATAGCGCAAGAGTTGATGAAAATTACTATAGAGACTTACAAAAGAGAATCGCCAACACACCTTCTCCAGTTCCTGCAGACATTTTAGCCGAAGCAGAAAACATACTTGCGCCATTCATAAAACATTTTTCTGTTGAAGCTGACTTCAAATTCGCAGGTACAAATTCTAAGGCACCTTCGCTTCGATTAGCGCTTTACGAGAATTATCCTAATTCAGATTACAGAGAATATGCAATGCCTGGTAGGTTTTTGAATGAGAAAGACGCTAAACAAGCTTTAAACTTCGCTATGAAAAATGCAATTGCGTATCCTTTAGATAAAGACCCCTTCGGGCAAACTCACTTTTCTCTTGATAAATTATCGCCTCGTACCTCACGCTCGAAATTCGAAATGCTCGATCATGAACAATTACTTGATCTAGCAAAATCTAGCAGATCGAAAAGCGTGATAGATGCAGTTGAGGAATTCATCTCTTTTCGAAAGTCTCTTGAGGGTTGGCGTTGATTTCAATCACCACCTGCTTGTCGAGATACCAGCAAGGTTTTCGCGCTAGGACGGAGAGATCCCTGAGACGTGTTGGAATTGTGAATACAAAAGAGGACCTTAAAAAGTCCTCTTTTTCTTTGAAACACTTTTCTTTCGTGCACTATAATCTAAGCAAAAGAAAGAAATATGGCAAACATTGACAACAGCTGTTCTCAATTAGAGATCGAAAATTTGCACAGTTCCTCTAAGGACACACTCGGAGACATCCTCAACACTCAGGCGTACACTCAGAAAGAGATTTACGGGTGGGATTTTGAGAACATGACTCTTAGAGATCTTATGGGATTCTGGCACATGAACAACCACGCTCTCCTTGATGAGATTCACGAAGCTACAGACGCTCTCGGTGGCATTAAAGACGGTAACGGAAGCGCTATCTGGAAAAGGTGGAAGAAGGCTTACTCAACTTATTCAGACATTAAGTTCTCAGATCTTTCAGAGAATGATCAATTAGAATGTAAGTTCGAGATTATAGACATCTTGCATTTTTTCATGAACATGGCCGTATCAGTAGGAATGACACCCCAAGAAATGTACAACATGTATATGAGCAAGAACAAAGAGAACATCGATCGCCAAAAAAGAGGCTACTGATGAGAAACTATTTAGAGATGAGAGATAAAATAAAGATATGCTGCTTGATGTACAACAGAGAGGGACGAACCTTACAATTTCATATTACGACAAAGAAGGCAACACTAACTACAAACAGTATAAAGTAAGCCAAGTCGCCAACTGGGAAGTCTGTGAAGAAAGAGACAAGAACAAATCAGATAAATTCAGAAACTGGGACGGCCGACCAGTCAAAAGAACGGCTTCAAAATCACTAGACAAATACTCTCTCATCCAATTCATCGATGAGCTATCCTTTGAGGAAACTGAAGAGATATTTGGTTACAACTTACCAAAGACCTATTTTGTAGATATCGAGGTTGAAGTCAAGGACGGCTTCCCTGAAGCCGATAGAGCAGATACACCGGTCACTACCATAGCAATAGTTACACCAAACGCACAAGCGATTGTTTTGGCTACTGGAGATCTTCCCCAAGATCAACAACAGAAGATTCAAAATGATGTCGATGACTATTTCAAAGACACAAATACGAGATTTAGTTTTGTCTATAAGAAATTTGATTCAGAATACGATCTTCTCTATACATTCTTCAAATCTTTCGTTTCAAAGTTTCCAATGATCACAGGTTGGAACTTCATTAACTTTGACTGGAAATATCTTGTCAATCGAGCTTCCAAGCTAGCAATAGATCCAGCAATATCAAGCCCAGTCGGAGAACTCTGGGGAAAGGAAAATCTCCCTCTTCACGTAGGAATGATGGACTACTTGGAACTCTATCGAAAATGGGATCGTTCAGATTTTATCAAAGAAAACTTTACTCTCGATTCTACAGCCGAAGCAGTAGTTGGATTGAAAAAAATCAAGTATAGCGGTACCATCCAAGATTTGTACGAAAAAGAATATACAAAATACGTCTATTACAACGTGGTAGATACCTGTCTCGTATATCTCATCCATCAGAAATTGAGAACGATGGATATTGCATTGACTATTGCTACTATGTGTAGGATTGGAATTTACAAAGCAGCTTCACCGGTCGCAATTACTGAATCGATGCTCTGCCGAAAATTCTTAGCTCAGAATAAAGTAATGGCCAGAAACTTCGTTGAAGATTCAAGAAAAGACACACAATATACTGGAGCCTATGTAAAAGCTCCTGTCGTAGGAATGCACAGAGCAGTTGCCTGCTTTGACTTTGCTTCTCTATATCCATCGATCATGAGGCAGATCAATATCAGCCCTGAATCTTTCATCAAGAAGATCGATCCTGTCGAAGCTCTGAAAGAAAAATCTCCTGATAAGATCGTATCGGTAACAGGTGCCATCTATAAGAAGGATGATTCTATTCTCAAGAACATCTTGACAGAGCTCTACACAAATCGAAAGGTCTACAAAGGAGAATCTAAGAAGTATCAAGTCGAAGCTGAAAAATTAAGAGAAGAAATTAAGAACATAAAAAACGAGCTATGATTTCTACTTCCGCGAGGGGCATCCCAAAAATATATAGAACAACTAAGCAGATATGTGACAACACGTATCAAAGACTAGTTCCGTCCTCTTCGAAAGATGGAGGATTTTTTTATCACGTAAAAACAATAAATCGACTATAAAATGGAGAAAATTCTGATTGAAGAACCTAATCGTTTCGTGCTTTTCCCAATAAAGCACCACGATATCTGGCAAATGTACAAGACACACCAAGCTGCTTTCTGGACCGCTGAAGAGATTGATCTAGCTCAAGATCTTACTGATTGGAGAGAAAAGTTAAATGCAGACGAGCAGCATTTCATTAAACACGTCCTTGCATTCTTTGCTGCATCTGACGGTATCGTTAATGAAAATCTAGGAGTCAATTTTCTTTCAGAAGTACAATACGCAGAAGCTCGCTGTTTTTATGGCTTTCAGATCATGATCGAGAACATACACTCTGAAGTGTATTCGCTTCTCATCGATACTTACATCACTGATTCAGCAGAAAAGGACTTTCTGTTCAATGCCCTTGAAAACGTGCCAGCTGTAAGCAAAAAGGCGGAATGGGCTCTTCGTTGGATTAACAGTCCCCATTTTGTCGAGAGACTCATCGCTTTCGCAGCAGTCGAAGGTATTTTCTTCTCAGGCAGTTTTTGTTCCATCTTCTGGTTAAAGAAAAGAGGGTTGATGCCAGGTCTTTCTTTCTCTAATGAACTTATTTCTAGAGACGAAGGAATGCACACAGATTTTGCATGTCTTCTCTATCGCAACCACATCGATAACAAATTGTCTAGAGAAAGAGTGCTTGAGATCTTAGACTCAGCTCTTACCATCGAAAAAGAATTCATCACTGAAGCTCTTCCAGTCAGACTTATTGGAATGAATTCTGACCTCATGAAGCAGTACTTAGAATTCGTTACTGACAGACTTCTCGTCTCACTAGGTTATGAGAAAGAGTACGGATCTAAGAACCCTTTCGATTTCATGGAGAACATCGCTCTCGAAGGAAAAACTAATTTCTTCGAAAAGAGAGTAGGAGAGTATCAAAAGGCTGGAATTCTTAACAAGGCGTCAGAGAACGAGACATTCTCATTTGACACAGATTTCTAAAAAATAAAAAGACAATGCAGGTAATTAAGAGAGACGGGAGCCGAGAGCTCGTGAAATACGATAAAATCACTATCAGAATCAGAAAACAGACGTATGGGTTGAACTCAGACTATGTGGACGCTTTAGAAGTCGCGAAGAAAGTCATTCAAGGAGTTCACGATGGAGTGACCACTATAGAGTTGGACAACTTGGCAGCAGAAACTGCTGCTAGCATGACATCTCTCCATCCAGATTATTCGATACTCGCTTCTAGAATCGCCGTCACTTCTCTTCATAAGAGCACGAAGAAGTCTTTTTACGAGACTATCAAAGATCTCTATGAATATGTCGATCCTAAAACGGGAGAAAATGCCGGAATGATCAGCGATGAAGTCTTCAAATTCATTGAGAAGAACAAGAACGCGATAGAAGAAGCGATCGATTATAACCGAGATTTTAACTATGATTATTTCGGTTTCAAGACTTTAGAGAAAAGCTACCTCTTGAAGACCAACGGTCTTCCTGCGGAAAGGCCTCAGCACATGTTGATGAGAGTGGCATGCGGAGTTTGGTACAACAGTTTGAAAGAAGCTTTAGAGACTTATGAGCTTCTCTCACAAGGTCTCTTCACTCATGCAACACCTACCCTATTCAACGCTGGAACCAAGAGACCTCAGTTGTCTTCATGCTTCCTTCTCATGATGAAAGATGATTCTCTAGAAGGAATCTATAAAACTCTTGCTGATAGCGCTATGATTTCTAAGAATGCAGGAGGGATAGGTATTCACATTCATAATGTCAGAGCTAAAGGATCTTACATTAAAGGGACTAACGGAACTTCTAACGGCCTCATACCGATGCTTAAAGTCTTCAACGAGACTGCTCGATATGTAGATCAAGGAGGAGGAAAGAGAAAAGGCTCAATAGCCGTTTATTTAGAACCTTGGCACGCTGACGTGATGGATTTTCTAGATCTTAGAAAGAATCACGGTAAAGAAGAAATGAGAGCCAGAGATCTTTTCTTAGCTCTTTGGATTCCAGATCTCTTTATGCAACGCGTAGAAACTGACCAAGACTGGACTCTTTTCAGTCCTAGTGAGGCACCTAATCTCCACGAGAAATACGGTGAAGAGTTTGAAGCTCTCTACACGCAATACGAACAAGAAGGTCGTGGCAGAAAAACCGTTAAGGCTCGTGAGATATGGCAAAAGATTTTGGAATCTCAGATTGAGACTGGAACTCCTTACATGCTCTACAAAGACTCTGCTAATAAAAAGAACAACCAGAAAAATCTAGGAGTTCTTCACGGCAGCAATCTCTGCACAGAGATCATGGAATACACCAGCGCGGATGAGACAGCTGTATGTAACCTTGCTTCAATTGCTCTTCCGAAATACATTGACTATCCTACGACTAGAAAACAAGACAAGTCTAAGAGGAGCTTTAACTTCCAACGACTCTATGAAGTAACATATCAGATTACTAAAAACTTGAACAGAGTTATCGATGTCAATTACTATCCGATACCTGAAGCTAGAAATTCTAACATGAGACACCGTCCTATCGGAATCGGTATCCAAGGTCTGGCTGATATGTTCGCCCTTTTAGGATTGCCTTTCACTTCTGAGGAAGCCAAAAAGATGAACAGAGAGATATTTGAGACTATTTACTTTGCTTCTCTCACTGCTTCTAAAGATTTGGCGAAGAAGGAAGGGAAATATGAATCTTACGAAGGAAGCCCTATTTCTCAAGGAATTTTCCAATTTGATATGTGGGGAGTAACTCCTACTGTTCGTTGGGATTGGGATGGCTTAAAGAAAGAGATCATGAAACATGGTGTTAGAAACTCTCTTCTCTTGGCTCCAATGCCTACTGCATCTACTGCGCAGATCTTAGGAAATAATGAAGCTTTTGAAGCTTTCACTTCCAATCTTTACAAGAGAAGAACTCTCGCAGGAGAATACACAGTGGTCAATAAGTATCTCGTAGAAGATCTTATCGATAGAGGAATGTGGGGAGAAGAGATGAGGTTGAGACTCATTGCTCACAAGGGATCTGTACAGAACATCACAGACATTCCCGAAGACCTCAGAGAAATTTACCGCACAGTTTGGGAAATGAAACAGAAGGACATAATTGATATGTCGGCTGACCGTGGAGCTTTCATTTGCCAGAGTCAGAGCTTGAATCTCTTCATTGAGAATTGTAACCCTGCTAAATTGACATCAGCTCACTTCCACGCTTGGAAGAGAGGTCTAAAGACGGGCATGTACTATCTCAGAACTAAGGCTGCAATAGAAGCTTTGGCTGGACTAGGAATAGATATGGAGGCTTTGAAGAAAGCTTCTACTTCGACCGCACATCCAGCTGATAAAGTTGAAGTTACGACGGACATGGCTGAAGCTTTGGCTTGCTCCCTCGATAACCCTGAGGCATGCGAAATGTGTAGCGGATAAAAAAATGTTGAAACTTTTTTTCTGGTTTCAATAGAAATATCTAAATTTGTCTAACAAAAAAAATCAATATGAGTACATTTCAAAAGATTCAGGAGCTCATTAAAGCAACTGAAGATGACGTGGATAAATTCTTCGTCAAAGGCAACAAGGCTGCTGGAACTAGAATCAGAAAAGCGATGCAAGAGTTAAAAGGTCTTGCTCAAGAAATGAGACTAGAAGTCCAGAATTCTAAGAAGGAAACAGACGCCGCTGATAAGAAATAATTTTGTTCATACGAGTGTTAAAGGCCCGAACGTAAGTTTGGGCTTTTTTTTGCTAAACGTGAAACTCTGGTCATTTTTTCAATAAAAATACTAATTCAAACTATTTCAAAAAATGGAACTCAAAATCAAAAAAATTAACGGGGTCGAATTTCAGACCTTTGTGAAGAAGCTTTTATCGATCGATAAATTCATCTTCATGAAATTGGCTGCAGATCAAGTAACCTCTTCCGTCTATCTTCCACAGAAAGACGCCGTCAAGTTCACCACAGTAAAGACCGCAGAAATGTTCGAGCTTGAAGAAGCACCAGCAGCTCCTATCAAGATCTCGTTCTTCAACGGCAACAAAGTAATTGATGCTCTATCTTTCTTCGGTGAAGAAATTTCAGCAAAAGTATCTTACCAGAAAATCGGAGATGATCTAGTAGCTACAGACTTTACTGTAGAAGATGAAAATCTGAAGATCAATCTTTACTGTGCAGACCCAAGCTTGAACTTCATGGAAATGACCGATGACGAAATCAAAAGAGCATTCGGAGCAACCGGTAAAGTTTTCAGCTTTGAACTTCTTACAGTCCATGTGGATAAGATGAAGTCTCTCTTCAAACTCGAAGATGATAGAGAACTCTTCAAATTCAAAGTATCTGAAAAAGGAGTACATGTATCCGGTGACAGATATGATGCAGTCCTCACTCACCAGGTCGAAATTCACAATGAAGAGATGACAGAAGTCAGCATGTATAAAAAATACATTCCGATCTTAGACAAAGAGAACTATAAAGTGGTTGTTTGCGAGAACAAAGCCATTTTTAAATCTCTAGACACTAACACAATTCTTACCGTAGCTCTCGCCATCGTAGATGACAATGAGTAAAAGAGAAAAGCTAGAAGAATTACAAGAAAGATTGGCTCAGGTAGAGTTCGAAGCTCAGAAATACTATAACTTTGAACAGGCCGTAAAGCTCATGCTGAACTCTATCTACGGAGCATTCGGTAACGAGTGGTTCTATTTTTTCAATGTTGATATTGCTGAAACCATCACTTTGCAAGGTCAGGATGCGATCCTCTATACTGAAAAGATGATCAATAAGTACTTTCAGGAGTACTGGACCAAAGACAAAGAGGTGCATGAAAAAATGGGAATTGAAATCACGGGTCAGATCAAAAAGCCTATGGTCATTTACATTGATACTGATTCATGTTATTTGAGCTTTCAGGAAGTTTTAGAAAACTGTACGTGGAAAGGAGATGAAAAAGAATTCGTACTTAAGTTGTACGAATACCGTCTCTCCAGCTTCAATGTTAAAGTTCTTGAAAAATATGCAAAGGATCTCAACGCAGATAATTTTCTTGATTTTGAGATGGAATCCATCGCTAAGAATGCCATCTGGTTGGCCAAGAAAAAATACATGCAGAACATCGTTTGGAAAGATCCTAATCTGCATTATGAGCCTCTTACAAAAATCAGCGCTAAAGGGTTTGAGATCATTCAATCAAGTACTCCTCTCTTTGCTAGAAATAAGCTGAAAGAAGTTCTCAAATTCATATTTTCTGTGGAAAAAGTCGAGCTCAGTGATCTTGTCAATCTACTTAAGAAATTGAAAAGAGAATTCAAGTTGGCTAATACTGAACATATTACTTTCAACGTTAGGATTAACAACTATCGAAAATACGTTCTTTCAGATTATGATCATTTTGAGATTGCTTCAGGGTGTCCCATCCATATCAGAGCTGCAGGTTACTACAACTATCTCTTGAATAACAGCAAATACAAGAATCGTTATAAGACTTTGACGGACGGTGAAAAGATCAAATACTACATCAGTAAAGACAAGACTTGTAACGTCTTTGCTTTTCCTCCAGGAGATTTTCCCGTGGAATTTGCTCCTAGCGTAGATCATGATCTGCAATTCGAAAGATGCATTGTCGATCCTATCAATCGAGTCATTGATGCAATGGGTCTAGGTAAATTAGATCGGAATCTTGTTTATTCTGCTTCTGTTTTTTAGAATGAAACAAAAGCTTTCTTTTCACTACAATAATCAAATAAAAAACTATGTCTAAGACTTTCACATTCGAAGACCTGAACAAAGAGCTTTCTAAAATATCTACATTCGGAGATACTTTAGACAAGAGCGAAGTAAGTACGGTTGATCATCATATCAGCACCGGTAACTATGCTCTTAATGCAGCTCTTACCGGTTCAGTTTGGGGCGGATTCCCCAATAACAGATCAGTAGCCATCGCAGGACCTTCAGGCACCGGAAAGACTTATCTGATCTTAAATGCAGTTAGAGAAGCTCAAAAACTAGGCTACTCTATCATCTACTACGATTCTGAGAACGCTGTAGATAGAAGCCTTACAGATAAATTCGGTATCGATCCTGCTAAGCTTCGTTACGAACCCTGTAACACTGTCCAGGAATTTAGATCTAGCGTCACTAACTTGACCAAAGCAATGTTAGAAGCTAAGAAGAAAGGATCAGAGCTTCCTCGCATCATGGTGATCCTGGATTCTGCAGGTAACCTCGCAACTCAAAAAGAAATCGATGATGCAGCATCCGGCTCAGATAAATCAGATATGACAAGAGCAAGACTCTTGAAATCTACTTTCAGAATTTTGATGACGCAAATGGGTATTTGCAAGATTCCTTTTCTCTTTACTAACCACGTCTATCAGACTCAAGATCTTTTTAGCAAGCAAGTTGCAGGTGGAGGAACGGGACCTGAATACGCAGCATCTATTATTCTTTTCTTGAACAAAGCAAAATTAGCAGACGGTAATTCTACAGGAATCATAGTTACTGCAAAGCCTAACAAGAACAGATTCGCAAAACCAACGCCTGTCAAGTTTTGGATAGACTTCAACAAAGGAATGAACCCCTACGTCGGTCTTCAGGAATTTATCAGCTGGGACAATTGCGGTATTCAGAGAGGCAGACTGATCAACGAAAAAGATTTCATGAAGATGTCTGAAAAGGATAAAGAACCTTGTCGTAAACACACATACAAGAACGAAAAAGGTGATGAGGTCACTGTTTACTTCCAGCCTTCTGAAACTGCTCGTAAGCTTTGCGTCAAACACTTGAACGATACAGTAGATTTGAACATGCTTTTCAAACCTGAGGTTATCACGAAAGAAGTCTTAGATCTCTTAGATGAAAAAATAATCAAACCAACCTTCAGTTACGGAGTTGATGAAGAGTTTGATGATGATCCTGAGACTTTTGAAGATTCTGACGAGATAGCTGAAGAACTTACAAAAGAAAATGAGTAACATAAATTGGAACAAAGTCAAAATAAAACACGTTCTCGGGATAGCCAAAGATTTGCCTGGCTATCCTGATGAGCATGATCTACTTTTTCATATCATCAAAGAAGTAGGTAGCCGAAAAGATCCTTCTTTCACTGATGTCCAACTAGCCTCTCAATTAGGAGAGGATAGAGAAAGAATCAGGACTCTTCTAACTTCTCTCTCATCTCAAGGCTACATTAAAATAGGTAAAGTTTCTGAAGAAAAGATGATCGTTAAGGTTGACAACAATCCTTACGTATAACCGGAAACTTTGTCATCTTCGACTATAAAAAAAATAAAATGGATCGTTACGGTGTAGATTTTGAAAAGATTTTTTTCTTGTATTTTCTGAGAAACCCAATTCTCTTAGACAAAGTCTACGAAGGATTTTTCAAGAATCCTGATATTGATCTTTTGGCGAAAGTTTCTAAACAGTTTCTCACAAAATTCTCAGAGACTCCTTCTAAAGAGCAGTTAAAGATTTTGATCAAAGACATCAAAACTAAGAGAAAATTAGATGATGACATTGTAGAAGCAATCTTTCAAACTGACATTAAAGAATATGATGAAGAGTGGTTAAAAAGAACTACTGAGGCCTGGGTCAAGTGGCAGTATTTCGATAGAAAATTGATATCTGTCGTTGAATATGTAAAGCTTCAAGAAGTATCACCTGACAATGTAGAAAATGTTGTCAACCACGCAATCGGTCTTCTTAACCAAGGTTCTCTTTCTTTTGATGAAAAATTCGGCTTAGACTTTTTCTCACCTGAAGATCACCTTCAACTAGAAGGTCAGAAGATTCAATCAGGTCTTACTTTCATCGATAGACTAACTAATGGCGGATATGATCCTAAATCTCTCATTGTTTATGCCGGAGAACAAAACGTCGGAAAATCTATTTGGATGGCCAATGATGCAGCAAATTTTGTGAGGATGGGATATAACACTGTTTATGTTACTGCTGAAATGGCTGCAGTTAAAGTGATGAAAAGAATAGGAGCTAATCTTCTAGGAATTCAGATGTCAGAGTACCAACAAAAAAGTGCAGATAGAGATTTTCTAAAAAGAAGATTAGATAGAATTTCTAACGGTCTCATGCCACCTGGAAAATTATTCGTTAAAGAATTTCCAACGAGCCAAGCCACTGTTCTGGAAATTGAAAACTTTCTCAAGAGTCTTGAAGAGAAGCAAGGGTTCAAATTAAAAGCCATTGTCATCGATTACATCAACATTCTTGCTAACTATAGAAATCCTAACAGCGAAAATACATACTTGAAGATAAAGCAGATAGCAGAAGATCTTAGAGCAATGGCTGTTAGAAATGATTGGTTGATCATAACGGCAACTCAATTAACTAGAGGCGCATGGGACGCAACAGAAGTCACCATGCAAAATATCGCTGAATCTGCCGGTTTGGCCCACACTGCAGATATGATGTATGCTATCATACAAGATCAAATGATGCATGCAGCCAGAGAATACTGGTTAAAAGTCTTGAAGATTAGAGACGGTGAGGGCAAGGGAACTAAATGCAGGTTCACTATAGACTATAACTACATGAAGCTCTCAGAGACTTCAGACATAATTACTAATCAATCATGATAGAAAAAGGGGACACATTTAGAGACGACGAGCTCGATATCGAGAACACCGAACACCTCGAAGAGGATACGAGCCACGAAGAGGTAGGAGAAGTCGACAGCGAAGGTCAGCCTCTACCTCCTTTGAAAGTCAAAGTCGATAAGATTTTCGACAACACTTACGGTGATGTTGAGCCTGATTCTTACACAAGAGTATCATTCACAGTCGACAGCAGCTTTCATTCTTATGAAAATCCTGAAGAGAAGCTCCACGAAAGATTGCTCTTCCAACAAATACACGGTTTGATAGAGAGTTCCAAGTTTTCAGTTCATAACTTGATCGATGAAAATTTGAAACACCGTAAATTGAACAAGCTAGAGATGAACGAAGTCTTTGGATACATTTCATCCAACCTGATCAACATCAGAAGAATAGACATTTTCTCTCATCTGACAGATTATTTTGACATTGCTCCAGCCAAGTTCTATTCTTCTCTATCCAATAAGTACAAAAATGAACTGATCAACGAACTTGACAAGGCTACTAACATCTTGGAGAAGAAAAAGATCAGAAAATTATTTTAAGGGATGAAATTCGAAGAACTACAAGAACATGACGTTCAGCACATGGCTCAAGTCTATTGGGACAGAGACAAAACTTACGATGAAAGAATGGCAGAGCTAAGCTCATTCATCGGTAAGTCTGAACGTACAGTACAAATTTGGCTTTCTAAATTAGGCATCAAAGAGAAGCCTGATCAAGAATCTCCTCAACTAATTGAAGCTAGGAAAAGAGTCTTCGACAAGAAGAAAAAACGCTTCATCATCACCTGGGCGCAGAACGATACGCCGGTTCATGAAGCTTTCATTTCTAACATCGAGGCTTACTCACAAAAGATCAATGCAAGCATACACGTTATCGCAGGCAGATATAAAAATCCGACATCCATTTTTACCGACAAAAATTACGAGACCTGGTCGGAGAGAATAGAGCAGTACTTAGACGCTAATCGTCACGAGATCCATAAACACATGTGGATCATGTCTGACGTAAAGATCCAACCTACTGCAGTGGATCCAATGACTGGACTGCAGGGAATGAGCGGAATCAATTCATGCATTTTCGGCTCTCCGAAAGTTCAGCTAGAAATGATACCTGTTCTTCAGGACTGCATGCCTAAAATGATGATGACGACTGGTGCTTGCACCGAGAAGAACTATACAGATTCTAAATCTGGCAAGAAAGGAGAGTTCCACCATACTTTAGGGTTTGTGATCGTAGAAATAAAAGACGAGGATGTCTTTTTTGCACGCCAAGTCACCGCCGATGTCGATGGTAACTTCCACGACTTGTATTACAAAGTGCAATATGATCTCAATAATAGCTCTTCAGTCATTCACGAGATATCAGAAATTTCTGCACTAATTCTAGGAGACCTCCACTATGGTCACCACGACGAAGAGGTGATCAAGAGAACTCTGCAGATGATGAAAAAGATCAAACCTAATCACGTAGTTCTCCACGATGTTTTTGACGGCATGTCTATTAACCATCACGAGATGAACGATCCTTTTGCACAGTTCAAAAAAGAAATGGACGGGACAAATTGTCTAAAGGCTGAAATAGAAGCAATGTTAACCGGCCTCGAGGCTTTCAAAGACTACAACGTGACAGTGGTTAGAAGTAACCACGACGATTTCTTAGATCGCTGGTTAAAAAATACCGATTGGAGAAAAGCCAACACGATGAAGAATTCGATAGAGTACATGGAGTACAGTTATCTTCTTCTCAGAGGTGAGGCTCCTAACGGTATCATTCCTCATTTGATCAACAAGAAGTTTCCGAACATGAGAACTCTAGGGCGTAATGACAGTTTCGTGGTCAATGGCTGGGAACTCGGACAGCACGGAGACATCGGTTCTAACGGTTCTCGCGGCTCTCTATTACAATTTAGAAAGTTAAATGTGAAGATGGTAGTAGGACACTATCATTCGCCTGGTAGAAAAGACGGAGCCCTATCAGTAGGAACTTCAACTAAGCTCAGAGTCAATTACAATCTAGGCCCTAGCTCATGGTTGCAATCTCACGTGATCATTCACGGCGACGGGAAGGCTCAACACATCAATTTCATTAATGGTCAGTTTACAACATTCAAATGAGAATAAACGCAACCCGAATAATTTTTTCTTCAGACTGGCACTTCGGTCTCAGGTCAAATAACTTAGAATGGTTTGAGATAGCCAAAGACTATTTTGAGAACTTTTTTCTCACTTGGCTGGATGAAAATGTCAAAGAAGGAGACGTCTTCTATTGTCTAGGAGATGTTTTTGACAATCGGCAGACAATGAATCTCATGGTTGCTAGCTATGCGATAGATCTCTTTGAAAGAATCGCTCAACGACTTCCAGTCTACATCATAGTCGGAAACCACGACATCTACAGAAAGAACACCAACGACATTAGCTCGGTAGATATTCTTCGTCACATCAAAAACGTTCATGTTTACAAAGAACCTCAAGTACACGAGTTCAAAAAGAGCAGATGTCTTTTAATGCCTTGGCGTAGAGATAAAGAACATGAAAAAGAAACTCTAGCAGCTCACAAAAACATAGACTGGGTTTTTTGTCATTCAGAAGTTAGAGGTCTCAGAGTCAATCCTAACCCTTACGTGATCCACGAAGGAGGCAATTCAGTCGAGATCTACAACGGTTACAAAGGAATGTATTCAGGTCACATTCACTATTCTCAACGGAATAAGAACGTGACTTTCGTAGGTAACATCTTTCAGATGACTCGATCTGATAGAAACAATCCGAAAGGGATTTGGACTTTAGAGCCTGATACCGGAATCGAGGAATTCTATGAAAATACTCGATCTCCGAAGTTTCTAAAGTATTCCATCGAGTCTCTATATGAAAAGACCATCGATGAACTCAGGAAAGAATTTGAAAACAATTTTGTCGACATAAAAGTCGATAGAGCGACTTTTTCAAATTACAATGTCAGCCTGCTTCTGAATCTTCTCGAAGGCTCAGCTAGAAGCATTCAGACAGAAGTTTACGAGAGCGAAGAAGCAGAATCGCAAGCTTTAGCTGATGAGATTAACGATTACGATGTGATCAACATCTCTAAAAGATACATCGCATCTAGCAGTTATGACGACACTCTCAAAGAAAGATTATTGTCCACGGTAGAAAATCTCTACCAAAAGGTCAACCAAGAATGAAAATAAACAGAATAGAATTTCGCAACTTTGCGTCGTACGGTAACAAAGTACAGTACATTGATATGGAGTCAGAAGGCTGTCTCCATCTGATCACGGGAAATAACGGAAATGGAAAAAGCACCATCGCCAACATCATCAAGTTTCTCTGCTACGGCAAAGTCGATGGATTCACTAATTCTGATCTACCGAATAGAATCAACAAAGAGCTCTGGGGAAAAATCTATCTCGAAGCTAAAGGGAAGAAGATAGAGATAGAGCGTGGATTGGCACCATCTGTTTTCAAAGTCAAGATCGATGGAACTGATTTTGATCAGGCTGGAAAAAGCAACGTCCAGGAGTACTTAGAAGAAGAGCTCTTCGGTATCAGCGCTAACGTATTTAAGAATCTGATCATACTCTCAGTAAACGACTTTAAATCTTTTTTGACGATGTCGCCTGGAGACAAGAAAGGCATAGTCGACAAGATCTTCGGTTTCTCTGTCATCAACCAAATGTTGGAGATAGTCAAGAGAGAAAAGAGAGAAGTCAAGACTGGAATTAAGTCGATAGAAGACGAGCTCAGTGCTATATCAGATTCTATTCAGGCAACTCAGAGAAAGCTAGAAGTCCTCGAAAAAAATGCTAAAGAGCAGAACAGCGAGAAGATAGAAGATCTGAAGAAAAAATTAGCTGATCTAGTCGAAGCCAAAGGTAAACTAGAAGACGCCAAGAACGCAATTAAGAAGCAGCAGGTAGAAAAGGAAAATGGTCTCAGAGACGACAGAAAGTCTTTGATCAGCCGTGAATCTAATAAGAGAAAATTAGAGAAAGAATTAGACCTCTTCAAGAACGACCAATGCCCTACTTGCCACGCAGATCTCAAATCAGAATTTCACCTCGGCTTAAAAGATAAGTTAGAGAAAGAAAAGTCTGAGAACGAAGAAGAGCTCAAAGGAGTCAGAGATCGAGTAACTGCTGTAGAAAAAGAGATCACTGAGATCAGAAACAAGGAGACTAAAGTCATTTCTAAAATATCAGATCTCAATTCTAAGATTCAATCATTCAAAGCCGAGCTTTTAGACTTAGCCAAAAAAATGGACAAAGGCGAGCACGGAGAATTTCAATCTCTGATCGAAGAATTCCAAGCCAAGGAGAGGTTAAAGACTTCTAAGAAGACTGAACTTACTTCTGAGGAACATTTTTACGGCATCTTAGAAGCGATGCTTGGAGATGACGGGATTAAGAACATGGCGATGAAGATGATTCTTCCTTCTTTGAACGCCAACATTTCTCAGATGACAAGAACTCTAGGAATCCCTTTTAACATCTCATTCGATAACAAATTCGATTCAGTAATTACGCATCTAGGAGAAGAAGTCAATCCTAAAACTCTGAGCACCGGAGAAAAGAAGAAAGCCGATTTTGCGATCATTATCGCTCTCATCAAAATGATGAAAGTGAGATTTCCGAGCTTGAACGTACTTTTCTTAGACGAGATTTTTAGTTCGGTCGATTCAGATGGGATCTATCACATTTTAGGCATCATTCACGAGACGATCAAAGAGGCTAAGATTAACGCCTTTGTGATCAATCACACAGTGCTACCCAGCGAACTTTTTGACAAGAAAATAGAAATAGCTAAGGTCTCAGGCTTTAGCGAAGTATCAATCGAGACCATCTCGTGACATCGATAGCATGAGTAAGGTAGTATAATAATCTTGTAGCATAATGTCTCTGCGTTCAGGCGAATAAATAAGAAAAGAAAGCCCTCTAAGTGTCAGCATACAACGCAGAATATAACAAGGACCTGTCTTACATTAGACACATCATAGTAGCTCTGCTCAACGAGCTGAATAACAAGATCTATTTCTATAATGTCCTTGACGAGGACACTAAACAGAAGATCGACATTCCTTTCTACTACTCAGTAACAGGACAAGAAAGATTTTTGTTGGATAATTTTCTTTTTGATGCTCAGGCCGAAGGAAAGGCGATAGGAGATTACGAAAGAACTCCTAGAGGCATCATTCAATTAGAGTCTGCTGCGATCGATTCAGCTGCTTTGATAAACAAATTTGTTAGGACTCAGATCATTAGACCTTACAAAGGCCAGCTAAAAACTTTTGCTCTGTCTACGCAGGCAATCCCTCTCAGCTTAAATTTCAATACCACGGTAGTAGTCAACAATAACTTAGAACTCTTTAAAGTTACAGAAGCTCTAATCAGCCGTCTCTACAAGAACAATCTCTTCTACGTGGATTACGGTGGATTTCAGGCACAGTCTAATTTTTCTCTTCCTGAGGATTTGGCGCAAGAACAGCTTTTCGAATATGGCTTCACTGATAGAAAAGAGTACAAAGTCAGTTTTTCTCTCGCAGTCAGCAGCTTTCTTTACGTCTTTGAGGACGGCCTTCAGTTGGCTGAAATACCAATGCAGGTCGTAGAGACTTCCAACAATTCTCGACTAGCCGGAGTCGGTATCTATAACGGCGGTGGAATCTATTTCGGTAATGTGATGGAGACTATAGAATCTACCATCGACGATTACAGAAAGGCACCTTACAGTGAAGGAGAAGCCAGCAACCAAGGCTACAATCCTCTTTCTGATCCGACGGGTGGAGTTACTCCGACTGGACCGGTGTTCGCTGAAACTATTGTGCAACCTTACAATACAAATGATATAGAGAGCTCTGACAGCAAAGAGTATCGAAACGATAACAACTCTAATCCTCAGACTCTGTGACAGGATATATAGAAATAATGAAAATACGAAAGAAATGGGATACCCAGTCTATTTAAACGGTCATTTCCCGAATGCAGGTGAAACTGCAGCCGCGAAAGACACTCTAACAATCTTGGTCAACGAGTTCAGAAAAAGCGGAAAGACCGATGCTCAGATCTACAGCGTGCTTCTCGGTATGGGAATAGATCCTGAAAAGGCCGCTAATGGCATTCAAGGAATTTCTAAAGTTCCAACCTCTTCTGAGGTAGCAATGCAGAAAGCAGCTCAAACTTTTTTACAAGTTATCAGCGTTGAAGAAAACAATTCACAAACAAAAAATACAAACATGAAGTTTTCAGTCGAGAATCTCGTCAAGAAGATTCAAGAAACAAAACAATCTGTCGGCGAGCTCGATGCGGCTAATGCCGGTAAGTATGGCTTTTCAGCTAAAAAGATCAGCGAAGCATTAGATGCTTCTCTCGTAGCTCTAGACATGGAAAAAGCCCAAGGTCTTTTAAAGTCTATCGATAACACTAACAAGTCTTTAGAAGACGCTAATATGAACAAGAGCAGCGCTCAAGCTGAACTTGAAAAACTTAAGAAACAAGCTTTAAGCGTTACAGAGAAAAGAAATTATCTCGAGACGATCAGCGTTCTTAGACAAAAGCTTCATGAGCATGCTTGGATCGAATCAGTAAAAGATCTTTGCCTACATATCGACGAGGCTAAGTCTCAAAATCGTCTTTCTCTTTTCTTAATGGAAGCTCTTTACAATATGAAGAGCGACAGATATGTTGCTTTCAACTCGAAACCAGTTGAAGCTATCGAGAAAATGATCGAAGAAGGTGAAGATTTCATCAAAGACAATTACTCTTCTTTAAAGGCATTTGCATGGTCAGTACCAGTTAGAACTGCAGCTACCAAAATTGCAAATACTTTGAATGAGATGAAAGATACTTCTACTGCGGCAATGCAGAAGATCTACAGCCCAGTTCAAGAAAATGAAGACGGAACTTTAACTATTTCTTTGGCTGGTAAATTCTACGCAGTATCTGAAAACAGCATCATAGAAGCATCAGAAAATCAAAAGCCTGGCTCTAGATTCTTAAAGACTCTCGATGCTTTATCGATCTTCTCTGCGACTAACGAAGGCTTCACTTACTATGGTAAGAGAAAGTCTTTGACTATCAACGAGAACGGAGTTACTGTAGAGAACAAAGTTCTTGAGAATACGACTCCAGAAGCTATCATGACAGCTTTACAGGAAAGTGCTCTTACTTCTAACGATTCTAAAATTGTTTCAGAAAAAATTGCTTTCTTGATCGAATCTATCGATACAGTTAAAGAGATCGATCTCTTCACCTCTGTAGTTTCTACTCAGCGTAGAGGCGTAGCAGTAAACATTGCTAAAATCAACGAAAGCATCTTCATCAACAGAATCAATACTGCGATGGGATGTAACGAAATGATCCAAGTTAACAATGCTAAAGTTGCTCAAGAATTGGTCAACGAATTTGTAAACTTTGATATCACTCCTCTAGTTCAAGAAATGCTCAGCTCAGAAGAGAAACTTGCTTTTGATCTTCAAGGTAAGAAAAATTCTATCCAAGAAAATCTTCAATCTCTCGAGGAAAAGAAAAAAGAAGTCATAGCTACTATGGCTCTTCATCCAAACCACGAGCCGTTGAAAGAAGCTTTTGACATTTTGACTTCTGAGATCGAGGCTAAAGAAAAAGAACTCCAATCAATCTACCACCGAATTTCTGAAATTTCAGAAAAAAAAAGTTGATTGAGTCAATAAAAAGTGGAGAAGCTTACGTCGTAGTAGCTGCGAGCGATACAAATCTTAAAGTTGGCGATAAAATAATAGTCAACGCTGAGGAATACGCAAGGTCTTCTGATTCACAGGAGATCTCTTATAAAACCTTGGACGGTGGCAGTGGCACTATTTTAAGAAAAAACCTCAAAGCGCAGATTTAATGAAAGCAAATCAGGAAAAACCATATTACGTAAAACCCAAAGAATTCTTTGAGGAAATCGTAATTTCGAAGAAGCAAGACGCCTTAACTCCGAGAGCACAGGAAATGATGATTAAGATCGCTAACAAGGCATCTCAGAGACTCGTTTACAAAAACCCAGAAGATCGTAAAGACTGCATTTCAGCAGCTTATTTAGATCTTTTGAAATACTGGAGAAGCTTCAATCCAGAGAAAGGAACTAACGCCTTTGCTTACTTCACAGAAATAGCAAAAAGAGGATTCGCAAAAGGCTGGAACCAGATACACCCTAAGAAGTACAAAGGTACCATTAGCATGGACAGCCACGGAGACGATTCCGAAGGCATATACAGCATCTAATGAGTAAAATCAAGAGGGTAAAACCGACGTCAAAGTCGGGCTTCAAACAGAGTTATTTTCAACCAAAGAACATCGGCAAATATGTGGGAGAGTTACCCATAATTTGCCGATCTTCTTGGGAAAAGAAGTTTGCTATATTTTGTGATACCAACCCAGCGGTGATCAAATGGAGCTCAGAACCCACTGAGATCAAATACTATAATGTTCTAGACAAGAAATTTCATAACTACTACCCTGACTATTTTATCATCGTAAAGAGAGGTGAAGTCGAGGAGAAATACATAGTAGAGGTGAAACCTTCTGCTCAACTGAAAAAACCAGAACCTCC
>Ga0315903_10000350_pt1 | contig 68965 bp, 60 predicted proteins | sample LakEriMetagenome_7_FD_203524 | JGI IMG/M metagenome (GOLD analysis project Ga0315903, IMG submission 203524) | Freshwater fungal communities from buoy surface, Lake Erie, Ohio, United States - Buoy 2 MA119 | ecosystem: Environmental > Aquatic > Freshwater > Lake | place: USA: Lake Erie, Ohio... | reverse complement strand
TCAACTTTTTTAGGCTGTATTGGAGAATCTTTAAACGATAACCAGTTGTTTGGTAATTTAACCCCTCTTTTATCTAAAATAAATTTATATAGACGGTCCTGACTATTGATATCCATATAATCCTCTAATCCTGGTATGTTCTGTAGGAATAAATTGAAAAGATTGAAAATATCATCTTTAGTGAACAGATTATATTCCGCCAAACCGTAAGTTAAAGTATTAAAAAAACCTATGAATTTTTGGATGGGGGAATCACTAAAATTAGATGTTCTTACTTTTTTGTAACACTTTCTTTTAAGGTGATAGTTTGTAATTTCACCATGATATAAGATATTAGTTTTTAAGTTATAGGTCACATACCTACACATTGTACTTTTCTTGAAGAATTTTTTACCAACTCTTCTTGAATTTACATAGTGAAATAACTTCATAGAAATTTTATCATCATTTTTTTCTAACTTGATGATAATTCTTTTAAATAAAACTTCTGAACATAGATTACCATAATTTTTTTCAAAAGCTTCTTCTGTATTATCTTCTTTATTTAATGTCCATGAAGATTTTAACCTATACGGAGTGAGAGGTAATACAGTATCAATACTACTGTAATTATGGTACAATGAAGTATAATAGTTTCGATAAATTTTTTCAAAAAGTGTAGTCATAAAAAATGGGACTTTACGTCCCACAAATATATAACTTTTTTTTAAAAATTCAAAATTAATTTAGACACATCATACCAAATTTTGTTTTTTGAAAAGCTTGATGTATTGATTTCAACTCTTCCTTTGATACAGGTACTTTCTTTAGTTCAATCACAACCTCTATAAGTTGTTTTTGAGTCGGTATCACATCTCCTGATTCTTGGAAATTTTTAATACAAACCTCTTTTACTTTTTTGTAAAAATCGTCTTTTTGAAGTTCTCCAATTAAATCTAATAAGTCATTAGGATTCTTTTCAAAAAAAGACATTAGTTGGTTCATGTATAAGTCAACTTCAATGTATTTCATAGTATTATTTTTTACAAAAATAACAAAATTAAATCACATAATAAAATCCACCACCCTCATCACTCAATTTTTCTCTTAATACTTCAGGTATTTCAATGTTCGGGTTACTATCTTTCAAATTAATAAATGCTAAATTCTCTAAATTAACAATAGAGGCTGGTAAACTCTGTAGATTAGAATTAGATGGTAACGCTAAGAAGTTAAGTCCTTTCAAGTTACCGATTGACTCAGGTAAAGTTCTAACAATATTTTGTAACATCAATGCTTGTAAGTTAGTAAACTGACCCAAACTTTCAGGAACGTCTATCGCAATATTTTCTTTAGATTTATTGTTAATTAATAAATGTTGTATCGTTTTTGGCATAGATTCAAAAAGTTCATCAAATCCATAAAGAGCTACAAATTTACCCGCTGAATCGTTAGGATAGTTAATCTCAACTTTATCACCACCTTTAGTAACCAATCCTTTAGCAAATTCAGGTTTAAAACTTTCTTTAAGTTCAATCATTGGTCCATTTAAAAGTTCAGTTAAATTTACATGTCTATCTTCTCTATCCATAAATTGACTTGATGGGAAATGGAATTGATATCTTTCTTTAGGTAATCCAGTTCTTTTTCCAACTTTTCCATTATCGTCATTTGGTAATACAACATAAAGAGGACCGTCTTTAATATAACCATTGAAGAACGTCAATCCAGGTGCTGATGTACACCATCTTGTTTCATCGTTATCACCATCTTGATAACCTCCAAAGAATATTGCCGCATTTTTCCCTAATTCTCCTTTATCTTCAATTTTAACCAAAGTCCATTTTGGACCTCTGAAAATAATTTCACTACCAGGATATTCATAAGAAATTTTAGCCTTTTCTTTTTCCTCTTTAGACGCTTTAACTTTTTCAAGTTTAAAATCTTTAACTAAATCAAATAATTCACTAACTGTGATTTTATTAATATCCCTCTTATCTTGAGGTAATTGATTTTTAAATCTCTCAAACTTCTTTAAGTCGTCGGTAACCTTGTATAAATCCTCAAGGTATAAATCACGATATCTTTTAGCCAATTGTTTATATTCAGGTGAGCCAACTTCAACATCCGCTCTTTCATCATTAAATGATGGTGTTAAGAAATTCTTTAATAACCACTGAGTATACTTACCAACTTTAACTTTATCCATATCCTGAATACTGATTTCATCAATATCACCCAATCCTTCAGGCATTCTTGTTGTTGGGTCAGCAAATATAATCGCTTTTAAAGTTTCAAAATCCATGATACCTTTAGCTCTTCTACCTTCAGCACCTTGAGCAGGTTTAGCTGATGGTTTAACTAATTTGTCATATAAAATTTGAAATCTTGAGTTCTCTAAAATTAAATTTGATAAAAGTTGTGTAAATCCTCTCATTGTTTTTTTCTTTATAAATATCAAAAAAATTAAAAATAATTCATAATTAATAACTCCTCACCCATATTTTGGGTTTTACCTTTCTTTGCCGCTGCGGCTTTAGCAAATTCTTTCTTTTCCCATCTGTATTCTTCAGTTGGAAACCACTCTCTCAAAAGTACGAAATCGTAATAAGATAATGAAAACTTTCCTTTAATATTTTTTAAACAATTTGCCAATCTTTCATGGTCATTTCTGTCAAAATCGTGGTTTGAATAGTAATTCTCAGTTTTCCAATAAGGTGGGTCAACATAAAAATATGTTGTAGGACTATCAAACTCTTTAATTACATCCTCAAAATCACCCAGTCTAAAATGTGATATCTTATTGAAATGTTCCACCCAATCAGGTTTAGACAACTTATCTCTAAATGTAAGATATTTTGATTTATACTTACCCTTCAAATCAATGAATGAACTTGTTTCAGGTTTTGACCCACTAAATACCTGTGTTAGAACATAAGCATATTTAGCCGCCACATCATAATCAGGATAATTGATTGTGAAACCTTCAGAGAAGATTTCCTTTTGAAATGCGTTGAACTGTTCTTTATATACCGGTGGTGTTACTTCTACACCTTGTTGTTGACATGGAATATTATTAATCGAAGATAACAAAGTCTCAGGATTCTGAAGACACATGAACAAATTATAGTTCAAAGGATTGAAGTCGTTATAAACAACTCTTTTTAAATTAGGATATAACTTCAAATCCATATTGAAGAAACACCAAAACATACCACCAAACGTTTCAACATACGTTTCCATATCTGTCGGGTAGAATGGAACAATCCATTTACCAATCTTACTCTTACCACCAATATAACTAAGCATACTTTTTTTATAAAATATAATCCTAATCTTGATAGATATCAACCTTTTTCATCTTCTTACGGGAATACTCTTTGCCTGACGGTACAACTTTTGTAATCATGTTCCGTCTAACAATTTGAGCAACGTGACGAAGATTAAGTGGTAGTGATTCCTGTTTCATAAGACAAAGATATATTAAAAAAAGTTTAAATTTTATTTTTTTATTCGGGATATTCTATTTATATTTGTAGTCACAATTGGATTAAGGGGTTGAACCGAGATTACCCACACAACTCGGCGGAACTGAACCACGAAGCTGTTCAGGGGCGGAAGCCTCAACTCATAGAGTGAAAAAGTTTAAACCCTCGTTGTTAGAATACATCGGGGGTTTTTCTTTATACAAAGATTTGTAACTGTTTTGAACCAGTAACAAAATTCTGATTATTCATTACAGTCACCACAGTTAAAACCCAATCATATGGAGTATTTTCCGTCGGTTCAATTACTAAATTGAGATAAGGATATTCTTTTTGTGTAACTATGAATCTAACACCTGATATGATTTCACCAATTACAATATATTGGGTAATATCACTCTTAGCGTTCTTACAAAGTTGTAAAATATCATAGTCAGTTATCCTTTGCCCACCTTCTTCTTTTTCATGTCTTCTTTTTCTAAATTGACCGTGTTTACTTTCCCCAGTGTGCTGAATTGAATAGGTAATATATACCATGTCCTGTAGTTCAGCAATTTTCTTCTCTAATAAAATACTCTTTAGTGAATTTAATAATTCCATATATATAAATAACATTGATTACTAAAAAAAATAAATTAATATTTCTTAAAAAAGTTATGGAAAAAGACCCTAAAAAATGTAAGACATGTAATAAAAAATCTCCAAAAGAAATGTTAATTAAAAATTATTGGTTTTTATTTTTTGGTACGTATATATTTGGAGCATCTATTTATGGTACTGTTAAAATCGTAGAAATAATTTATAATTATTTGATTAAGTTTTTTTAAATTTAACAAACATTTTAACAAACAAGTCACCAATTTTTTGATTTTTATAACCTTTAGACTTAACTCTTAAAGGTTTAGAAGTATCAAAATCTTCAGGAAACTTAATAAGAAGTTCACCGTCAGGATGTGGAATTTTAAAACTTTCATTGTTTAATTCTTCCAAATTAAAAAACGCATTATAAATTAAATCATCACCCACTTTATCAAAATTATTTTCAGATTTTAATTTAACCCTTAAAATCAAATTACCATATATCCCTTGGTAATAATCTCCTTTACTTTGTAATTTAAAAAATTGACCGTCATCTGAATTACTTGGTATTTTAATATTAAAGCTTTCGCTTTTATTATTTGTACCAATTCCATTACAAGTTTTACATTTTGATATTAACCAAAAACCTTGTCCTTGACATAAATCACAAGTTTGTCTAACTAACTGAACAAACATACCATTACCAACTCTTAAAGTTATAAAACCATCACCATTACATTTTTGACAATTTTTTCTTTCACCTCCCTTTCCAGAACAAGTATTACACTCAACTTTCCTGTCATATGATATAACTTTTTCAACACCTAAATAAGATTCAATAGCACCTATTTCTAAATTAATGACTTTTTCAGGTGCTGACTTTGCATGATTATGTTGATTAAATTTACTGAAAAAATCGTCAAATGGATTAAAACCATGTCCACCTGAATTACCAAATGGATTATTTTTTTGATTGTCATATTTTTTTCTTTTTTCCTCATCACCTAAAGTGTCATACGCCTCTGAAATTTTTTTAAATTTTTCTTCATCTCCGCCCTTATCAGGATGGTTCTCAACCGCTAACTTTCTATAAGTTTTTTTTATTTCTTCTTGTGTCGCAGTATCTTTCAAACCTAAAACATCATAAAAATTTTCACTACTCATTTACTTGGGATTATTGATTTTTATTTTTATTTAATGGAATATAATTTTCTAATTGTTTTGTTTAAAAATAAAACAAAAAAAAAAATAATCAATAAGTTTAAAAAACATAAAGTCGCTAATGAATTTTTTAAAAATTTAATAGAGAAATCCAATGATGTATATTTTGAAAAAAAATATGAAAATGGTAAAAAATGTGACTTTGAGTTAGCGTTATTAGAAAAAACGTCAAACACACTAATGCCAATATTTATGAAAGACGGATTTGGTCGTCAAGTAAAAGTAGAGTTAGAAGATAGTGATTATACAATAACAAAAATTGAAGCTTACAAGTTAGAAGAAGATATTTTAGATTTTCAAACTAAATTAAAAATTAATTTTATAGAATTTATATCAAAATACATAAATTCAGACGGAATTAAACTAATTTCTAAATTAAATAATAAAATAGTTGTTCAAAATGATGATTCTTTTTTTATGTTCACTTTGAAAAATTTATCGGATTCTGAAAGATTTTTGGACAATTTACAAACTTTCTTAGTTGATAATGGGAAAATGGATTGTATTTTAGTAAAAGATACTTCAACAACACAAAGAAAATTTTTATACGAAATTTTAGTTAAAAAAGGATTTCCTAAAGACTACTTGATGAGACATTCAACAACCCATCCAGAATAAAAACAAACTCAACACCTGATATTTCAACTCTAAACTGTCTATCAACTAAATTGTGATTGTTAAATTGGAATTTAGCATTATTAAAATCGTTTTGATTCATTTCTAAAACAATAATTTTTTTACTTTCAGGATAAACATTATCCAAAGAGTCCGTTATTAAAGCTAGTTTTTCAACTAACTCATTAACACTTTCTTTATTCGTTCCCATAATGATAATTTTTCTTTTTTCTTTGAAAGAATTTCTTCTTTTTTATGTTTTTTTATTTCCTGAATAAAATTTAATTTTTCTTTTTCTAAATCTTCTTTGTCCTTATTCAATTCACTCTTGAACCAATTTAGATTTGATTGACTCTTCATCTTCGTTAAATTTTATTTTTTTATTCGGTAATTGAAATTCTAAAGTTTTTAAACTATTGAGAGTTTGTTTTTCAAAAATTTGTTTTAGTTCACTAACTTTTGATTCAAAAAGTTTTTCTTTTTCTTCTAATTCAATATTATATGAAATAATTTTTGTAATACTTTCAATTATATTATTAACGTCGTTTTCACTAATTTCAGACACAAACGAAAAAAATCTATCGTCAGAATTTTTAGATTCTAGTTGTATTACTTTTTCCTCATTAGCGTACTTTTTTAGGATTTTCCATGATTTAGGAAATTGGACATCGAAACTTAGATAGTTTTCTAATTTTCTAACTGATTGTAAGTAAGGTAAAAGTTTTGAAAATTCTTGGAATAAACTCATTTTTTATAAATTGATTAAATAGGTAATGATGTATGATAAACATACACCTAAAAATGTAAGAGCTCTATTATTAAAAACCATTTTTTTTGGTGGATTTTGTAAAAGAGCACTTACAAAAATAAATCCTGTTCTTAAAACAGAAATTGTTGAAAATACTAAAAAAAATAAAAATAAATTATTAATATCAAGCATCTTCAGTTTTTTTTCTTTCGTCTAAAATTTCACCTCTCAAAATTTGTAACAACGACTTCAATTCTTGAGCTGTTTTTCTTGCTCTTGTACCCGCGCTTTTGTTACCTTTAAAAAATTTTGATGTGTCAACTGATAATTCGTCAGTTAAAGTTTTAATTTTTTCTATAGTTTCCATTGTTTTGTTTATTTGTATTTATTATCTTTTAAAAAATAATTTTTTTTTCATCATAGTAAATAAAAACTATTTTTTTTTAATTTTCATATTCTTATCTAAAAGTTTATAGATATTACCAATCATATCTAAATCTGATTTGGTGAAAGGTTTTTCTAAATCAAAAAGTTCTTTAAAAAATTTTGAGATTGATTTTCTTACTATTTCTTCTTTTTGTAAATAAAAAATATCGTCGTAAAAAGATTTTAAATAATCAAAATGTTCTCCTGTTTTTTCAAAGATTAATTCTTCTTTTGAGAAATCGTCAATTACTTTATTCCAACACCAAACAAAATGTTTATGCTTATCATCTTCAGTCATCACAATTTTTGTTTCACTGTGTGAATCAGGTTCACCTAAATAGGTTTCAGATATTATTAAATTTAAAGATTGTAAAAAATCAAAAAATAACTCTAACTTTTCAGGAAAAATATTTTGGCTTTTAAACCAAATTTCTACTTCTTCGGTTTGTAAAGATTGTGTTATATAATTAAAAAAATTCTCCATAAGAAACTCTTATGGAGAAATTATAATAACTTATTTTAAATTGTGAATTATTGAGTTTTTTTATTGTAACCCATAAGGTTTTTCATTCGGTTAAACTCTTCTGATAATATTTCGTTTTTCTTATTCTCAGTTGATTCAAGTTTCATCATCAACTTATCAGATGTGTCTTCACCTGTTTTATCATTAACAACTGGTTGAGGAGATTTATTATACGCCTTTCTCTTGATTTTAGCTAACATGTTGTCCTTTCTAATCTTATTTCTTTTTTTGTTAACATCAGATTTACCAGTATTCGCCCAATCAGGATTATTACCTGTTTTAGAAGAACCTTCAACATTAGCAGTAACCCAATCTTCATTTGGATGAATCGCATCATAATCTAAATTCTCAAGACCTGCCGCGGTTAAATTATCAGTATAATCTTGTACCGCATCTGATGGGATATAAGCCTTTTTAGACATTTTCGCTAAATCACCATTACCTTTCGGAAATATATCAGGGTTTGTATCATATTTACCTTTAGAACCGTCTTTTAAGTATTCTTTCATTTTCTTAGCAACAGATTTTAAATAATCATCATTTTCTTTACCTGACCCTCTGTGAGCCTTTTGATAAACATCCAAACCTCTTGTGTTAGAATTTTTTATATTTGATTTTTTTTCTTCTTTAATAATATTTTCTATTAAACTAACTAATTCATCTTCAGTTAACTTTAATGATTCGGCAACCTTTGATTTAACATCTTTAGCCGCTGATTTCATAGATTCTTTTTTATTACCATCTTTATCTAAATCTAAGAAATCAGGTTTACTACTTTCTTTGGTCTCCTTCTTACCTTTTCTCAACATTTTAAAATCTTCAGAATCAATCTTATTATTTTTGTTCTTATCTAATTTTCTTTGTTTACCGTGAAGAGCTTCTTTCATTTCTTCAGTTAAAAAATCATTCTTCAAGTAGTTACAAGATTCTTCATTATAATCTTCACTTTCAGTGTCACAAAATCTTGATACTCTTTCGTCATAAGCTGAAGACATATCTTGGTCTATACCCTCTTCATCTTCCATATCTTCTTCTTGAACATAGTCAAATGATGACCCTGCAGGTCTAAATTTAGTTTCTATACCATATTCTTCTTCCATTGAGTCTTTAGACCATCCACATTCAGTACATTCACCTTCAGATAAATTTCCACCACATGACTCACAAGCCATACCCATACCTTCTTCTAATTCTTCGTACATATTTTCATAAGAATCATATTCATCTTCTTCATCGTCTTCAAAACTAGACTTTCGTCTTTTTGGTACATACATCATATCATCTTCATCATCATATCCTTCTTCGTCATCAACTGTAATATCCATTGGTTCAATCATTGGTTTTCTTAACATATCTTTAATTTCATCACTTGTGTAATCAGAAAATCTAAGGTTACCAAAACGAGGATGTGAATCTTCCATACCTCCCAAATCTTCATCCATACTTGATTTGATTTTTGATACTAAACTGTCTGCCTTCTCATTTAAAGTTTCATTAATTAATTTTGAAACTAATGAATTGATGTATTTGTCTTTAGAGTTTTTCATTTTTTTTTTCTTTATAAATATCTATTATTTTAGCTTTTAATTAAATCATATTCGTAAGCTATGATATTTTTTACAACATCTTCACTAATATTGTATTTTTGACTTACGTTAGATATAACTTTTTTTAAAGTTTCATTTTCCCATATATTCAATGCTTTAATATCACCTTGATTACAATATGGAAACTTTTTACATTTTTTCTTAACCTGAACAAATTTACCTCCAGGTATTTGTGTCTTAGAAGCACCTCTCCAATCTTTTTTACTTTTTGATTTAGCCCAAATTGAATTAGTTTCGTATGAACCAGCAGAACCTGAACCAGTCGCTTCTTTGGTTTCAATCTTTTTAGGTTTTTCAGAAAAACTTCTTTTAACAAAATCACTATTAGGGTCAAACCCTACGGGTGCCATAAAACCTCCAGCAGAACCACTACCCGTAGCTTCACTTTGTTCTCCTTTCTTTTTTTTACCCTGACAATGGGCCTTTTGTGAAAATCCTTTAGGATTATTACAATCTATACTTTTTTTATATTTTTCAGACCAATCTTCATCTAAATCTTCAACTTTAGAAACGTGTTTGTATTTTTTCTTTTTAATAAATGGGTCACTTAATGACACATTTGGAGTCCCAAATTCATTTTCTCCTTTTTTAAATTCATTAAAGTCAGGGTCATTTTTTAAATCTAATTTGAATTGTTCTTTAGCCCTTGCGTTTTCATTAGTTGTTGATTTACCTAATGAAAACAATTTACCAATTGGTTTATCCATTTTTACGTTTCCAATTAAATTTTTTATTTTATTTTTTTGTATCTTTCTTTTAACTATTTTTTCTTCACCAACTTCTTGAGAAACTTTATTTATTACACCGAAAGCCTCAATTGCTCCATCAGAACTAGAAGTTATATCAGAATTCGAAAATATTTTTTTTTTCAAAACGTCTGTTAAATTTATATTTTCTTTTAATTTCATGGAATTAAAAAGCTATTATTAATAATAATATTAATCCTGTTGTTGAAGCAATTGTTCCTCTTCTCCACCACACAGATTTATCATTTGTTGTTTTAATCTCATTTTGTAAATCGTCAGTCATATTAACATATAACCCAATTTGTTTGTCTTTTTCACCAATTATTATTTGATTGTTTTTGTCTTTTTCTGTTAAGATTTCAATCTTACTATCTTTTTGTTTTTCTCTATCTTCAAGTAATGATATCTTTGAATATAATTCTTGATTCTCTTGGAGACACCCTTCTAATTTAACTAAATCTTTAGCAATCTTTCTAGCAACTTGTGAACTAATAATAACTTTAGTCGTATCTTTAGCTCCCGTATCTACCTGTGAAAAACTTATTAAGCTCATCATTATCATAATGGTCAACAGCATCAACTTTTTCATTTGTTTTCGTTTTTATAATGTTTATGTTGTTATCAACTAATTCAATTTCCTGAGTAATTTCTGTGATATTTGTATCAAGCTCAGCCAATTTATTATCCAATTCTTTGTTAATTAATGATACTGAATCAATTTTAGTTTGGATACTATCTATTGAAGTTTGGTATTTTTCAATATCAGTCTTTATCTTATTTGTTGTAACAATATCATAAACAAAAAGACCAATTATAATTAAAAATAAAATACTAACTATACTATTATTCTTCATTTTCTTTTTTAGTTTTCTTTCTTGATGCTAAAATTTTAGACCATTTTGATTTAAATTTTTCATAAAAAACTTTTAATTTTTCTAATAATTCCAAAAAACTTTGGTCTGTTTTAATCATTTCTCCATTAATATACATTCCGTTTTCTTCACCTATCGAAAAGAAAAAATCTATGTCAAAATCTATAATTTTACCTGACCATTCAACATTATTTTTGTAAACGTTCAATTTATTAAAATCAACTAAGTCAGATACTTCCGCAACAAACTCATCCATTGTTTCTTGAAACGCAATTTTTTCATCAGTAGTTAACTCTAATTCAGATTGTTCTTTACCGTTTAAAACTAATATCCCCCCAGAAATTCTATATGCCTGAGATTTATCTTCTTTTGTTTTTACGTCATCGTCAATCCTATCTACAACTGATTTTGTTATATTCATTTTGTCAACTACAGATGAACCTTCAATACCGACTTGTTCACTTATAATATTATACTTACTTTTAATCTCTTCATTTTGTAAATTAGACCATGTATTTGAAAGCATACTTCTTGACGCTTTCAATAATTTTTTTATTTCATCATGTGAATTGTTCATCTTCTATTTTTTTTATAAATAATTCAAAATCAAAGGAAGGGTTCACATCGGTAAAATAATTATAAAAATTACTTCTTGTAACAACACCTTTGAATTTTTCTATTCCATTTATTTTTGTATTATGTCCTAAAACATTTTTTTCAATTTTCGTATTTTCAAATATCAAATTACAAAGTTTTGCTAAACTTTCAATTTGGTATGTAGTATATGGATGCCAAAAAAAACGTTCTCTCCATTTTCTTTCAAAAACTTTACCTTTATAAATATCACCAATCCAGTTAACGTAATGATTATTCAGAGGTTCTTTATTTAACCAACCCAAATTTTCTAAAGAAATTATTATCGAATTTTGATTTATTTCTGAATTTTGGAAGAATTCACTATAATCTTCATTTTCAAGTAGATGAATTACCCTACCATCAGTATCCACAATGTAATTAGGAATTTTAGAATAAGATTTATTAAACCTATATTTGAGACCAGTTAAATAATTTTCTAACTTTGTTGATGTATGAGTTAAGATAATTTGTTTCTTATTATAGTTTTTACCTATTGATTTGAAATTATCATATTTAATTATATTTAACATCAATCATATAAAAAAATTAATTATTCTTACTGTAATGTAATCTTTTTTTTTGATTTGATTCATCAACATTTAAATCTTCATTTTGATTATTATTTTCATCAATGTTTAAAGTTTCTGTAACCTCATCATGTACAATTTCTTCTTCTATAATTTTTTTAAAATCAACATCTGTAATTTCCTCTTGGAATGAATGTTCAATTTCAACTTGCTGAGGTTCTTCTTGTGTTATCTTTAATTTTACATCTTCAATATATTTTTCCTTATCTTCTTTTACGATTTCATCATTATTTTTACTACTCTCATACTTTGTAAAGAAATGTAACGATGTTAGTGAAATTATTGGGAGTAACCCACCTTCTAAAAATGCCAACCATCTTTTTTGTGATATAATATCTGATGGGTCAGAACCTAAACCTTCAAATAAAGGTCCTGTTAACTCAACCCAAGATTTAAATAAATCACTATTAGCATCAATCTCTTTATATGAGAAAAAGACATTCCCTATCATTTGAATTAATGTTATGAGACCAAACATAAACCAAACACCACCTTTAATCTTATTAGTAGCAGCAACCAAAGCGGTCATCGCTCCCACCTCAATAGCTATAGATAAATAAACCGCCCAACTAAATGGATTCGCAATATCATACCAAGAAACAACGTGTGAAATAGATATTCCAGCAACTAAAAAAATAGGAACTAAAAACATAGTCCTGTTTGGATTATTTTTTATCCATTCCCAAATTTTACTCATTTTTGTAAATCTTTAATATTTTGTTTAACTTTCATATGAAGTTCCATTAGTTGTTCACCTCTGTCTTTACCTGAAATGTAATTATCGTAATCAGTGTGAACTTTGATTTTTTCTAATCTGATAACTTCTGAGATATTATTGATTGTATATTCTTGACTCTTAATGACGTTACTTAGACTATCTATTACTTTTTCTTTCTTAATTTCAGTTTTTTCAAGTTTATTTACTTGTCCTGATTTACTACAAGACCTAAAAAAGAAAATAACAAACAAAGCCGATAATATATACAACTTATATTTTTTTAACAGTTCAATAAAATTTTTCATAATAATTTTTCCTATAAAATAAAAAACCTTCTATCATAATAAATAGAAGGTTTTTCTTTTTTCTACAAGTAGTCAAATAAAATTGAACTCTCATTCCTTAATTTTCGAAGAGCCTTTTCTTTAATCTGTCTAACTCTTTCTTTAGTTAAGTTAAAATCACCACCGATATCTTCTAATGTTCTTGGTGTACCTGATATCCCAAAATAATCTTGGATAATAACCTTTTCTCTTTCATCCAATATATTAAGGATTGTCATCAATTCTGATTTAAGTATATCCTCATTGTTAAAATTGGCGTCAGGCATATCCGCCCCTTCATTTTTAAGTATATCTACTAAAGTATCACCCTCTTCATTGATATACATGTCCAAATCAATAATTGACGGTAAATTTTCAAACCTATCCTCTAATTTACCACCTTTGTTTTCAACTTCTTTCTTAGCTCTTTGTAAATCTTGAACAACATTCACAGGTAATCTAATTGTTCTTGAATTATCATTCAAAGATTGTAAAATTGATTGCTTAACCCACCAAACAGCGTAAGAGATAAATCTTAGATTTTTTGACCAATCAAAATTTTGTATCGCTTTCATTAAACCTAAATTACCTTCAGCAATAAGGTCAGGAAAATCTAAACCTTGATTTTGATATTGTTTGGCAACTGTTATCACAAATCGTAAGTTACCCTCTAAAAGTTCTTTATTAATTTTTTGTCTTTCTTTTTCTGAAATGTCTCCGTCAAGTATTATTTTGGCTAATTCTTTCTCACGTTCAGGAGTCATTACTTTTATTCTACGAATATCTTTCAAGTAATGTTGAATTTCTTCTTGGTTAATCGGTATTGATGAGTTTTTTTGTTTCATATTTTTATTTTGAGTATTCGTTTAAAAGGTTTTTTTCATATTCACTTAAAGAAGATAAACCACTGTTAGATATTTTATCTAAAATATTATCAAGTGACGGCTCTTTTACTTTGTTAGTCAAACAAAGGTCAACGTCTTCATCTTCTTCGTCAAATATAAGATTTTTTTCGATTCTATCTTTAAGAATTTTCAAAAATTCATTATCAGTAATAATATCATCATCAGTGCCAAATAGGTGAGTTTTTGTGATGGAGTCAAGTTTAACTGACAATTTGTCAGTCGTGTATGGTAAAAGGAAATAAATTATTTCAGGATTACTAAATAATTCATCAAGGTTAGATGTAACATTTTTTAAATTTAAATCCGTATCAAACGTAAACACCGCCGCAGTATCACCAAAATAAAATCTAACGGAATCACTTCTCATTGAGTCACTCAGAAACTTCGCGATTTTCTCAACAAAAACTTCTTGATTATCACTTTTACCGAACAAAAACAAGATATACTTCATAAATATTTTTTTGCTAATATACGTAAACTTATTGAGTTACAAAACTAATGTTATCAATTTTCTTAATTTTAATCACATTATCAGACCAGTTAGTTACTAAAGGATTGTGAGTTATGACAAAAATCTTTTCAAAGTATTCTTTAATTTTTGTAAAAAACTCAGAAACCATATCTAAATTATCATTTGATATTTTACCGAAAACCTCATCAAAAACAATAATATTTGGTTTAGGTAAAGAACAAATCTTACTTAAAACCGCTCTTAATGCTAATGACGCTATGGTTCTTTCATAACCTGAACCTGAGGCCATTAATTTCTCAACTTGAGTGTTATTATCAATCATAATGAATTCCACTTCATTTTTATCACTGATTCTAATCTCTAATCTAAAATGTGAACTATCTTCCAATAATCTTTGTAATTCAGAATTTATCAAAGGCATCATAGTTTTCATTATAATTTTAGAAATTCCATTTTTACCAAAAATCTCTAAATATATTTTGTAAATTTTCTCTTTTTCAGATTCTTCTTTAATCTTAACAATTAACTTACCATTGGATTCATTCTTATCTTCAAAGTTCTTTATTGTAAAGTTATTAGTATTAATTTTAACTTCAATACCTTTCTTTTCAACCTCAAGTTCATCTAATCTCATACCCGCTTTAATTAATTGAGAATCAATCTTAGTATTTTCGGAAATCTTATGTTGAATTTCTTGATATTTGATAAGTTTGTTTTTTAAATTTTCAATTTTCAAATCAAAACTTTCAATACTCAATTCATATTTTTCTTTGATTAACTTGTTTTTTTCATATTCATCAAAGTCTTTCTTTAACTGAACAAAAGCCTGTTCTTTGACATTCAAATCTGTCATTAACCCCTCAATTTGGGTTTTATGTATGATAAGTCCGTCAAGTTCAGCAATTCTTGTTTGGGTAATCGCCGCATTCATTAATTCAATTCCACAGTGTTCACATTTGATTCCACCACTTACAGAACTCTTTAACTTTTCAATACTTGAAATGTTTGTCTCAACTTCAATTTTTTGTTTATAATAATCTTTATATTCTTCTTTAACTTTATCATGTTGGTCCTCATGATAAAATTGAGTAGGTTCGATAACTTTAATTTCGTTGAGTTGATTTACAACATTAGATTTTTGTAAGTTAATTGAACTAATTTCATTATTAACCTTATCAGGTTGTAGTAAACTAATTTCTTTATCAATATCAGTAAATTTACTTTTCAATAAATTATCCCGATACTGTTGACCCTTACCGATTCTATCAATTACATCACTTAAAGATTTATCAAGTTCTGAATTATTTTCTTTAATTAACTCAATTTTTTCAATGTTATCTTGAATTTCATTTTTAAGTTGTTCACTGTTATAAACATTGGATAACATTGATTTTGAAAACTCAGAATAAATCTCTTTAGCGGCTTCTTCTTTTTTCTTTAAAAAATCTAACCCCATAAAACGTGAAAGGACTTGTCCACGAGCTGTAGGTTTAGAATCAATTAAATCCTCCAAATTAGTAGCAGTAGTAAGAATTGTCATCAAAAAATCTTCCTTTGAGCCAATGGATGTTTTAATAAAACTTTCGGTTTCACGTCTTTGTTCACCTGTAAAATTTTGTAAACTTCCATCAGATAATTTTTTGAAAAAATCTAATTCAGTTTTCACATTCCATTCATTACTTCGTGATAATTTTCTTTCTATCTTTCTAACGATAATGTAATCTTCCCCATCAATTGTGACCTCACCTTTAACAATTACCGAGTTTTTATCGGTAAATCTATTAAAGATTTCTTCAGCCTTTGTGGTTTTTGTTGTCTCGTTAAAGAATAAGAACAATAATAAATCAACAGAAAGAACGGTCTTACCACCAAAGTTAGGCGGGTTTGATTCAACAACTGAAATACCATCACATTTATCAAAATCAATTTTCTGACCTTCACCATAAGATAAGAAATTTGAAAACTCAATGTTTTTAATAAACCATCTTTTGAATGGTGTTACTTCAGTTTGATTAAGGATAAGTTTACTATCAACCGCATTATCCAACTTTATTATATCATCATATAGACCCTCATTTGATTTAGAATTGAGGAAAGATTTAACTAACTCTAACTGATAATTTTTATCTAAAATATTAAATGAAATATCAACGTTATGAACTGACTCTTCATCAGCACTTTTTGTTTTAGTAATTACGTTAATATTTGTTGACTGATACTTCTTTTGAAAGTATTGTCTAACACTTTTTATTTTTTCTTGTGTAAAATTTTCAGCAAAATCCTCCCATACAACTTGTATATATGGGTTGTCAAGCTTACTCAAATCTAAATCATGAGTCATATGTAAATAATTTAAAGTTGGGGGTGGATTAAACAAATCCATTATTAGTCATTTTCAGAAACGTTGTTTGTTTCAGTTTCAGCTGAAAATTTACTTTTCATTTCTTCCAATTTTTCTTCCATCAATTTTGTGTATTGTTTTTGGAAGTTTGTTTTGGCGTTAGTTAAGTTAATGTTTCTTTTCTTAACTCGCAATCTGTGGGTTTTTGCTCCACCTCTTTTTTTAGATACTGGCATATATATTTGGTTTTAAAATTAATCTATTTTAGCTGGTCGGTTTACCTCAAACCATTCAATTATTGCGTTCAAAGCCCATACTGAACCTGATGCTAACATCCCGTCAAAAAATATAGACAAAAATTCGTTTGTATCAAACAATTCTTTCACAGGAGAAAAGAATATTAAAGATAGAAAAAATCCAACCCATGTACTTGTACACATGACACAAGAAATAAGACCTGATATAAACTTACCCAATCCCTGAAAAGGTGCAATTTCATTATCACCCCATTTGTGAATGAAATTTCTTTGTTTATTAAAAATGGAACCGTAAACTAAAATGTTAGTCATTCCATATGCAATTAAAATCCAAGCTAATGTATTCATATTATATTTTTTGGTTTAAACTGGAACCTCGTAAATAATGAGCCGGTTGACTTACGTTTGATTCCAAAGTTTTTATTTTATTTTCTAATTCTTCTATTTTTTTTGTTTTATCAGAAATTTCCGACCTCAATATCATTAAAGTTTCTTGTAAAAGTTGTGTTTTATTATCTTTAACTTCGACCTCAACAATCTTCTCAATCGGAACTTCTTTTATTATTTCTACTATTTCTGGTTGTCTATTTTCCAACTGTTGTATTTTTAACAACAGTTCATTTATTTGAGTATCATCCGAAACTTTAATTATTTTTTCAACAATTATTTCAACAGGAACTTCCCTCACAACCTCTTGTATAACAATCTTTTCAACAGGTATCTCCTTAACAACTTCAACAGGAACTTCTTTAATTACCTCAACTTCTTTGATGACTTCAACAGGTATTTCTCGAATTACCTCAATTTCCACCTGTTTTTCTTGTTCTCCACCTATAAGTCCATACTTCCTAATATCAAACCCTTGTTTAAAACATTCCTGAATAAATTTATTGATATCTGTAATACCATTTAACATACAGAAGTCATAAATTTCTTTATTATTTTTTATCTCAACCGAGTACATTTAATAATTTGAAAGTTTTTCAGTTCCGTTAACGATATCCTCAAAAGATTTCATTTTAAACGAAAGGAATGGTTTAGGGTTTTCTAAATCTACAAATTTGTAAGTATCACTTGTCACATCATATATACCATATCCGTGTTTCTTAATGGTTTCTCCATAGTTTTGTTGGATGGTTGAACCAACCATATATGCTTTCTTACCACCAGGAATATTAAAAACTTGTCTTTTATGAATATCCCCACAAAAAACTAAATCACACCCATCAAATTTATCCGATTCAAATCCTGATTCGAATTTATATCCAATATCTGTAGTTAATCCTTGTACTGGTCCGTGAAACAATCCAATTTTTACTTTATCGGATTTTTGAATATCGGGTGGTATGTTGTGGTCCATAAGTGAGTAAACAACCCATTCAATATTTTCATCAGAATAAACACCTCTATTTTTATAATAAACAATGTTATCATTTTGTAGTGAATCAATGATTGGTGTTAAAGCATCTAACCTTGACATATTATTCTCAAGAAAATCATGATTACCAATAATCAAAACAGTTTTAGAGATTTTAGAACATTCGTTTAAAACCCAAGATACCATTTCAATTAATTCAGGTGTCATTTGGTTTTTTGAGTGTACTAAATCACCTGTGAAAACTATTCTATCAGGTTTGAGTTCAGTAAACTGATTTAACATATCTTGAACAATACTACGATAAAGTTCATGGTCTTTAAAAAGACGAATATGTAAATCTGAAAAGTGTACTACTTTATTTATCATTAGTGAATAAATCAAAATCTTCATCAACATGTCCACAATCATCACATCTGTAAGTTGGGAAAGGGACTAATGTATCCTCACTATTTCCTGTTAATAATGCAGGTACTTTCTTAATCAGTACTACCTCTTTAAAGAACTTACTACCACATTTACTACAGGTAACGGTAGGTTGTTGCTTTAAATCAATTTTGGGTCTTAAATCTAAACTATCCATACTATTTTTTTATTAATTATAATACTTTTATTTCGTTAAATCAACAAGGTCAATTTTGTTAATCAATTTTGGTGAAATCCAATTCTTTTTATAATCCTCAATAACACCTTTTTTAGCATATCTGTTAACACATGGTTTACCAGTATTATATTTTCCCAACGCTCTCATCCAATTTTTTGTTTTCCTGTAATTACTTGATAGAATTTTCATGGAAATCATGACATTTAACTCTAAAGAATCTCTTAGTTGTTTTTTTGTAACGTTAAACCCCGCATAATGTGATGCGTATTGTGGCATAATCTGCATTGGACCTACCGCACCCGCTTTAGATGTTTTATTATGAACATATAGTGTATCATGAGGACCTCTATAAGTTGTTTCCATGTAAGCAACATTAAATGCGATATTAATTGGAACCTTAAAAGAGTCAGCATAAAATGTAATTGCGTCATACATTCTTTCAGCATGTGTCTTTGGTTTCACAGGTTCAGGATTTGGTCTTTCAAGATTAAATGAAGCGTTAACAACAAGAACTGAGAGAGACGCAATTAATAAAGTGTTGAAAGTTTTCATAGTTATTATTTTTTTAAAAATTTACAAATATCCATTTCTAATACTGTGGTTAATGTTTGTTTCGGTATACGAAACTCTTCATAATCACCATCATCTTTCAAAAGTACAACTATTCCACCGTATATCCTAATTTTTTCATATTTGGTTCCCTCTAACATCTTTAAAATTAACTTTCCGTAAAGTGGAAGTTGAATAAAATAGTGACCCAAAGCATTATTCGGTAAATCAACAAATGGAAACTTCATTTTTTTGGTAAAATAATTTTCTTCAAAGTTTTTCTTTTTATTTGTTTTCCAGTCTGTTATTATTAAACCAATTTCATCACCTGTTTTATTTGGTATTAACCACACTTTATCGGGTTGTCCAGTATAACCTAAATCAGGGTCTCCTAAAACAATTTCGGTATCTAACAATTCAGCACCTCTTTCTATCATTAGTTTTAAGTAATTTTTTCCCGCAGAAATCATACTATCACCCTTCAGTATTTGAGTAAAGTCACAATCAAAAATTGGTTGTCTAACTGTTTTATAGTTACCAAATAAACCAATAGTATTTTGTTCTAAAAAGTAGTGTACCCGACTACCCATATTTGTTGAGTATGTTCCAGCAGCTTCCCACTCCTCAATCAGTTGTTGTTTAACTACCGGGTCTCCTTTTGATTTCTTCTCAGCAATCTCCTCTGTTGGGAATTCATCATAAAATAATTTCATAACTTTTGATACTGATGGGAAATCACTTCTAATTTCACCGTCTTTATTCTTCATGAAATATTTGTGGTCTTCCTCTATGAAAGTCAAATCAATTTCATTTCTTCTGTTTTCTAAAATTTCTCTGATTTCAACCGCAATATTTTTTAAATTCATTAATCTTTAATTTCTATGTAAAATTTATCTATTTGTCCTTTTAAGTCACAAACATCTTTGTCTTTTGGTAGTTTTACAATCTTAATTCTACCGTACAACGAACCACCATTTAATTCTCTATATAATTTAACTGTATCATTAAATGCATCACCATCAAGAGCAAGAATAATATCACCTTTAGCCTTTTCATATATTGTTGTAAAAAGTAACTCACTCAAATGTTTACCCAACATTGGTATACTATTATCTAAAAAAAATCCGTCAAAAACCCCTTCAACCAAAAAAATATCTTTTTTCCAATCTATCAAGTGTTCATTGAAGATGATTTTATCTTTCTCAGCTTCAGGATTTTTATATTTTGACTTTGTTGTTAGATTCCAACTACGAGCAATATAATAATTTAGTTCATTTTTCTTATCGTAAGATGGAACAATTATACGTCCCATATGAGAACCTTTATCACAAAAACCAATATTATATTTTTCTATGATTGTATCATCAATACCTCTTGTTTTCAAATAATTGTAAGCTTGTAATCTCACTGGATATCTTGGGTGAGAATCTTTAAATAAAGTAAAACTTTCAGGTAAAACAAGTTTTGGTTTTTCTTTTTTTACTTCCTCATTTTTTTCAGGTGCAAAAACTTTGTAAATTTTTACTTGTTTTTTATTACCATACTTTTCAACTAATCGACCTAAAGGACCTCTCATCCCACTAGTATCACCACAACTCCAACATTTAAAAACGTGGTCAAAATAATTTACTTCCAAATTACCTTTATTCCTTTCCTCATCACAAACGGGACAATTGAACGCTATTTGACCTTTGGATTCATAGTGTTGTTTGTGTTTTCCAAATAACTCTGTGAGTAATTCAACAATTATTTCTTTTTCGTCAGTCATAAACTATAAGATAAGTTAAAATAATAAGTTTATCAACCTTCACAAGTTTTTGCTTGAACTTATATTTATTGAAATAATATTATAAAATGCCAACAACTATCACAATAAACGGTATTTCGGGTACAAGTCCGTTTGATATTTATCTTTGCGATAATCCTATAACAACTTGTATTTACATTAACACTATTTCTTCAACCCCATATAGTTTTGACGTACCGATTATTTTAGATGGTCAAGACGATTTTAACATAAAAGTCATAGATAATAATGACTGCGAAACAATAACAATTTTAACCCCGTAATATGCCTTTAGTTTGTGGAATTAATTATTTTTGTATATCAGGTACTGAAATTACTAATGTAGATGATAACTATGAATTATCAGGTTATTTTAATGGTGAAGAATATTGGTCAGGAATGACAAATGGGAACTTCATTTATTATGTAACCGGAACTTCTGAATATTGGTGTTTATCATCTTCTTTAGGTGGTAGTTGTATATTATTTGGGGCTAGTCCATGTATTTCTAATTGTCCTGACTTGTGTAATGTTTATCTTTCAACAGGAAATTGTCCAAGTCCAACACCATCCCCAACAGTTAATTGTGATGTTTTAGATTTTACCGCAATTTTTGATTGTGAAGTTTCTCCAACACCAAGTAACACTCCAACAGAAACTCCAAGCCCAACATTAACACCAACACCATCGGTAACAAATTATTGTCCATCAATTGGTATTAATGTGAGTATATCTGCATATACTCCAACACCTACATCAACATTAACTCCAACACCTTCAATCACTCCAGAAGTAATTTATTATTGTAATTTTTCAGGAGACGTTACATTCACAACCGTTGACTCAGTAATTCTTTGTCCAGGTTCTAAACAATTTCAAGATTGTAGTAATGGTGTTATGTATTATACAACATCAGTCGTTGAAACTCCGTCAGGTGTGCCGCTTTCAACTTATATGATATTCGAAGCTATTGTAGATGGTGTTTCAAGATGTCTTTGGTATGTCGGTCAAAATGATAATACTATCGGAGGAAACATAATTGACCTAGTTTCGGGTCCATTAGGATACGCAAATTTAAATGAATGTAATCTTTGTGTACCTCAAATTTCTATGTCACCAACCGCTACACCGACATTAACACCAACACCTTCAGTTACACCACCACCAACTTCATTACCGTCAACATTATTCTACATATTTAGAAATTGTGCGGTTACCACTGAATATATTGTTCAAACATTACCAAGTATTACAACAATACCTTTAACTGTTTTAAAAACAACAACAGGTGATTGTTGGCAATACTTAACTAGTGTTCCAAATTTTGTTGGTTTACCACCTGGGTCTTCATATACGTTCTTTTTAGGAAATTATTTTACCAGTATTGAATCGTCTATATTTAACACTTGTGGGGATTGTTTCGAAAACATACCTGTAAGTTCATCACCGACACCAACACCAACTATTACACCAACTGTGACAACAACATCAACTGTCACTCCAACACCAACGGTAACACCAACTATTACTAAAACTCCGACTCAAACACCAACTGTTACTCCAACAATATCGGTAACACCAACAACAACTATTACACCGACTGTTACTAGTACAAATACTCCAACATTATCAGTCACGCCAACTGTGACTTTAACCCCTACAAACACACTAACCCCGACACCTTCAGGTTTACCTTGTTTTGATGATTGTTCAACTTTCGTAGCCTTCCGTGGTACAACTACTGGCGGTCTCGGTTTTAACGTACAATCATACAAACAATCATCTAATACGTTAACTTTATTTGGTAATTTTCCAAACAGTTATAATGATATTGCGAATTCAACAGATAAATTATGGTTACTTAGAGCTGATAATGTAACAATTGAGGAATATGACATAAGTCTTTGTCCTCCGTCATTTGTGTTAAATCGAATTATTACTTCACCTGTAACATTAGGTTCTCTTTTCGCATTTTCTAATACAGTATTATATAGTACAAACCTTGGGGTATCACCGAATAAAATTGTATCTTTAAACATTACGTCAACAACTGCAGTAGTTACTGATATTACAACACTACCACCAACTTATTTAGCTAACAAAGATATAATGGTAACAGATACGAGTAATAAAATTATTGTTTTAGTTGGTACACCAAGTCCAAGTCCATCTCAAAGAGTTTTACAATATAGTTCTACAGGGGTACTTGAATTTGACATTAATATTACTTCAGGAATGCCAGGAAAAACAGTTACGTCAATATTTGAAGAGTCGTCAAGAATCTATTTAGTAACAAACGATAATTCAGTGTATAGGATTAGTAACACATCTCCTTACGCTTTGTTACCACAACCATCGATGGTTGGAACCACTGGAGCAAATTTTGGGGCATCTCAAGCCAAATTAAAATTTGCACCATTCTGTATACCTACTAATTTCATATAATGAAAAGTATTACTTTAACAAATATAACAGGTTTAAACAATCCGTATTCAATCTACACATGTGATGTTTATGGAAACAACTGTGTTTTGGTTTCAAGTATATTAACATCAGTACCCCCAAGTATTACAATATTTTTACCACCATCTTTCGATACCTCACCATCGGTTGGTATTTTAATAGTTACTTCAGATGGTTGTGATAGATTCGAAATTTATGATTGTACACCTTCTCCGACCCCGACACCACTACCAATTATACCTCCGTATTTTCAAGTGGTTAATATAAATGGAACTAATCCACTTATTATAGAAGCAAGAAGTGCCGCGGTAAGTAGTTTTGACATTGATTGGGGTGATGGTTCTTCTTATTTAGTTAATTTTACTAATCCCCCATTTCCATTCACATTTGCAGATTATTCTTTTACACATACATATTCATTGAATACGTTTACCGCAACATGTGAGAATTTTCAACTTTCATCATCTTTGTCAACAGATTATATAAGAGAGATTAAGTTATCTAACATTTCAGATATTATTGAGAATAGTTATACTTTTAGTGCATTTACTGCGGCGACTGATATTTGGTTATCAGGTACAACTCTAACTGATTTTAGTTCGAGTTTACCTAACTCACTTGTTGATTTTTATATCTATAATACAAATGCTCCAGGGTCTCAAAATTTCCAATTTAGTCCTACAACTAATTTGGCAACATTACCAGTCTTTAGAGAACTATTAATTCAGAATACTGATATGTCAGGGTTTACCTACAATTTTTCAGGAAGTAGTTCATTTAGAACTTTAAGGTTAACAAACAATAATAGTTTAACTAACTTGAATGTGACGGTACCAACTGGCTCAACATTCCTTGAATTATACATTGTACTTAATACATCATTACCAATACTTAATGTGACCAATAATTTATCGGGTTGCACAGGTCTTGAATTAATAAATGTTTTTTCTAATTCCTCATTATCAGGATGGACATATACATTACCAGTATCTGCGGAAATTGCCAATCTTAATGGTAACAGAATCCGTAATTTTGATATTGATTTATCGGCAAATACGAATTTAACTAATTTAGATTTAAATAGTAATCTCGTTTTAAGTTCATTTACAAATACAATATCGGGATGTACATCATTAACAACATTAAGATTAGACAATAACAATTTAACAACATTACCACCTATATTTCCAAATAGTATTCAAACATTAAGATTGGATTTGAATGACATAACAGGATATACAAGTAACTTCCCAACAAGTTGTGTGACTTTTAATATGAGTGATAATGGACCTTTACAATATGTTCCACAATGGACTGTAGATTTAACAGGTGCTACGTCATTACAAACTTTCAGATTAGATAGTGTTAGTTTATCAGGATGGACAACACAATTCCCACCATCAATTAAAACAATAAGTTTTAGACAAAATAAGTTAACAAACTTTGATTTTAATTATACTCAAGGAGCAACATCAATAGATTTATTCGTCAACGAATTAACTGGAACAACAAATCTTTCGGGACATACTTCTCTTGTAACTTTAACTATTAGTAATAATAATTTCATAAATAGTACACAAATAATACAAGGTGACTTCCCATCAACTTTAAGAACATTTACTTCCGTAGGTAGTTCATTATTAACAGGTTGGACATCAACATTCTCAGCAATGACCAATATATTATCAATCAATTTTGCGAGTACCGGTCTTAAAACTGCGGCGGTTGACTTTATATTAGATGACGTAGCAACTATCGCTGTATCCAATACATTGTACAATCGAACATTGAACCTATCTGGTACTCAATCCCCAACGGGAGGTTTAACTAATCCTGATTATTTATTACTTACAGGCCCACCATATAACTGGACAGTAACGATAACCCCATAATATTTTTACCAAATATTTTCTTGATTCATATAACCTAAAACACAAGCGTAAGCATCAGTTTGGTCAAAGTTTTCTTTTTTAAGAGTATTGTTTTTTGTATATTGCCACTGAATTTGTGGTTCTTTTTTTGCAACTAAATCCCAAATTATTTGTTTTTTATCACAATCTTTTGAGTAACCACCAAACAATACCATTTTATTCTTATCGTTTTTTTGAACTAATTCAGGAAAAGCAAACTTTCTTGAGTTATAGGTAGAAATGTAATCAGGAACTATACCCAATACATCATAAATTTGTTTAGTAATTAAAGTATTAAACCTTAATAAGGTTTGAATAGTATAAACGTTATTACTATTTAATAGAGGTTCTTCAATGATAACTTTAGTGATACCTAAATCTTTATATTGTACTAATTTTGTTTTGAAAATTTCACTTTTCAAAATAAGTTCTTTAATTTTATTTTCCTCTTTTGGTTTTGGGACAGGTGAAACATGAGTTAATTCTAATAATTCTTTTGTTTGTATATCAAATAATGCCCATCCTATTGTGCGAGTTGATACGTCTAATCCCAATACTTTTGGACTTTCTTTTAATCTATTTTTACTCATTATATAATTTAGTTATCCTTTTATAGGTAACAAGAATACACCTATCGAATATTATTTTATATAAAATTCGTTAAAATGTTAGAATTGTAAAGACATTTAACTTAAAGAAATTAAAAATCAAATTTAACTAAAAACTGTTGGATACCTGTTCTCAAAATTGGTGATTGCATTTTAGAAACAATCATTAGATTTTTTTCAGAATCATAAAGTCCAATTTCAGTTATATAAGAATTATTTCCAAATGTCCAAGAAGGATTTTGGGAAGTTTGAAATTCCGCCTGACCTAAATTAACTTTATATTTCATTTCATAAATTGTGGCTTGAATATCAGTTTCTAATGAACCATAAAAATAATACTCGTCTCCAAAGTTTAGAGTTACTCCTGTTTGTCCAACTTGCGGTAAATCGATATAATTATCTAAATTGTAAGTTGGTGCGGTATCATAATCATCTTGTGTTACAACAAAAGTTGTTCCCGTAAGTCCTGATTGTGTTATATATCCATTTATTGTTGTAGCTGAAAGATATTCGGTATAATCAATAATTTTCCATTCAGCAGGATTTGGTCTAGCATCTCCTTCAACTTTTTGTACTATTAATTGGAATGAGTCTCCTATAAAACCAGTTAAAGTTAGTGGTAAAACATTAATGTAATTTAAACATTCAAATTCAGGTCCAAATCTAACCGCGACATTTTGTTCACCATATGTATTACAATTAATTTTAGGTCCTTGAATTTTCACATAATAATTACAGTGTAATGATTCTGTAAATGCACTACTATTACTAAATCTATAAGTAACATACAAATATTCAGTATCTCCAGTCAAAATACCATTAGATACTGATTCATTCCCACATGTATTAGGTGTAACTAAAGAAATTTTAGGTGCGGGTAAAGTCCAGTTTCTATTTGATTTATAAGACATTGCCGCTATTATTTCTTCATCATCAATTATTACTATTTTATCATCAGGAAATACTTTACCAATTCTATTAGGATAACCATTTGTGTTTACATTTGTATCCCATAAGTGATAATAACGTAACCCAGGATTATTCATATCCGAATTTTTTTTAGACTCCATATAATGAACCTCAAACAAATTTAAATTATCAAATCCAGGTGGGTCAACCCAAAATGTTTGTCCACTACAACAAACAGGTGATTTATGCCACATTAACCATGGAATATGTAATTTGAAATTTCTTGCTTGACCATAAGTGTCATTCTGTATTGATTGTGAATATGGTTCTAAAGCAAATTTTTCACCATAAAAATTATCAATAGTTTGATTAGTATAATGTATTATAGCTATCGATTTTTGTTCTTCAGGTGTTACAATAACTTTTTCAGAAAACGAATTGTAATAGTAAACTGAATCGGTATCAGTTTGTCCTGATGAAGAAGCGTAACCAAAATACTCTTTTGACCCCAAGTATTCAATAGAACCAAAATTTGTATAATCTTGATTTGAGGTTGAGATTAATCCTGCTGGACTTTCTGACCATGGAATATTCATATTCCAAATTTTAACATCAAATTGGTCAGTATCACATATTGATTCAAAATTAATAACATCATCTTTCCAATGTTGTCTTGGTGTTACACTATCATATATTTCAAACATATCTGATGGGTAAATTAAAATTCTACCATAACAACCAGGTAAAAATACACTATAATCAGGAGTTGGTCTATCTAATTCAATTAAACTCCCACAAATTGAAACAATCTTATAAGTTAATATAGGATAACAGTTTGTAATTTGAGTAACACACTCAGGTAATGGAGTCGGTGTACAATCAATTTTTGGTGTTGGTGATAAACATACTGTTGAAGTAGGAGTCGGTGTTGGTGTAGACGTATTACATGGGTAAACTAATGTTGATGAAGGTGTTGGCGTAGGAGTTGGAGTTAAAACACTTGTTGAAGTAGGTGTTGGAGTTATTTCACAATAACAATTATCTAAACCATTACCATCATAATAAATTGTGATAATATCACCTACTTTTGGCAACCTTACAATATCAGTATTACAACCCGAATATATTAAATCTATAAAAGTACCACCACTTAATGTCAACATATCAACAACATAGTTCGAATTAATTACATAAGAGCTATTTGTTCTCGCACTCCAATCTATTGTGGTAGCGGTTAAATCACCTGTAAAAAATCCTCTCATAGCAGCTCTGTTGTATATTGAACTGACTGAAGAATCCATAAAAGGTATACCATATGTATTACCTTTATTTCCTTGAACAAAATATGGATATTTTACGTACTGTTTATTAGTCTCAGGAACAAAACTTGAATTTTGTGAATTGTAGTTTGGTTCTAAAACCATTGTATTATATTGGTTATAACTACTTGGTAAAGTATTATAGGATACTTCACTATCACCAATTTGGAAATAAGAAATATTAAAATTTCCTTCTGATAACTTCAATCTTCCAGCGTCTGTTAGTCTTGAATTAATTAATCCGGATGTATTTTTGAGTATATATGTCATCGTTAATAAATATATAAATTTTAAAAATTAAGTAACTAAAATACCACAAGGACTACATCCACTAATATTTACATTAACAATTGAATATGATTCTTGTGATTGTCCCAAATAACATGAAACCTTTTCATTTTTATTTACAGTAGTATTTGTCGTTATTAAAACAACATCTCCATATGACATAGTTATATTATTCCAATTTTCAGTATTTGCTGAACTGTAAATATTATAAGAGGTACAAGTGATGTAAGTATTTAAAGTTTCACCTGTCGCAAAAGATGTTGAAGTGATTGGAACTACTGAAGAATTTTTTGTAAGAACGCTACTTGTTGTGATTGTTGCAGAAGTGTAACTTGGGGAGGTTTCAAAATCATTAGTATGAACCAAATCAAATGTTAAAGTTGAACCGCTAGGTATAGGAGGTGAAACTGTAACATTTGTATAATATTCTTTTGTTAATATAGTACTTGTACTTGAAATGATTACAAATGATGTACTTAAAGAAACATTATATATTGTTTTGTAAGGTAAATTATTCAATTTAATAACAGAGTTTACTGTTTGACCACTAGCATCTTTAGTCTGAACAGGATATAATCCAGGATTTAGTTTATTAAAAATAGGAACACTTTTAAAAGATGTACCACCATCAATAGAATAAGTGTAAGGTGAAACCCCACCTTCAGTATTAATAACTATGTTTCCATCAGAACCATTAATTGGGTTATTTTTGGTAATACTCATTTTTAAAACACCTGTATTACCACAGGGGTCATCGGTACTATAAAATTCAAATTCATTAGAACTTACATCCCAAATACCAATAGGTGAACCATCAATTTCCGCCTCTACAGTAATACCTACGACATTTGTCATACCACTTGTCTCCCATTTATCAGTGGTAGTATTAAAATAAATTAAAAAATCACCTGGTGTAGAACATGGTAAATCACCAATCCAAGTTTGAATTCCATCTATATCATATGATTCAGTTAGAGTAATGAATTCTTCACCACAAACTCCACTAAAAAACACACAAAGTTCAGTAGAAAAACACTGACCTTCAACTACTATTGGTTGACCGCCTTGTCCAACATAATACCATCCTGTAATTGGTGGATAAACCGGATTATTATTTAATACCTGAAATGAACTTGTATAATTATTTAATGACCATCTTTGATTTATATCTGACCATGTAATACTATAAAGTCCGTTATCACTAATATAACTTGGTTTTCCATCAACAAATACACTTGTTTGAAAATGAATTAGTGAAGACTTTAAAGTCATACAAAAATCACCAACTATCGGAACAGGTGTTGGCTCAGGTGTTGGCTCAGGAGGTGGTGGTGTAATACCAGGAATCACACAGTCAACAGTCTCTGTAAAATCACCATAATAATCAGTTACAGTCGCTTGATATGTACCCGGTGGGAGATTATATAAATATTGATTTATATTTTCGTTCATAAAATTTGTATTACTCCAAGAAATTACATAAGGTGGTGTACCTCCAGAAATAACCAATGTTGCGGTACCATCAGATAAACCATAAGAAGATATATTTGTAGTAAAACAATCTAATCCAACAGGGTAAATAGTAATTGGTTCACATTCATTTTTTAACACATATACCACACCACAAGGTGTGTCCGCAGTATAAAATGGTTCAGGTTCATTTCCAACTTCTTCAAAACAAATTTGATTTGACCCAAGACACTCAATACATCCATTATACTGAAAATATGTTATTGGTACATCATAAATTGGATAGATAGTCTGAGTAGGACTACTAATAACCTCAGCACAACAATTAAAAGTTGGAGTAGAAACATAGTAAACTTCTCCAGGTATAAATGTACCAATACTTGTTGTTAAAGCAAAATTATTATTTGGATTAGTATTATCTTCACAACATAGTTTGAAATATATTAAAGATTCTATACATGGGTATTTAGATATACAACTACTACATGTAGATATAAAATTTGCATCTACGTTATCTGACTTATCTAAATTATTAATAGGGAATGCAACAACGGATTGTAAAGGATGTATTGTAGTCGCAGATGTTTCTCCTGTTCCTATATATTCAAAACAACCTGTTAAATAAGTATTTGGATTATCAGAAGATACTACTATCTCAAAAGCAATTGATTCATTTAAAGGAGAAAATTCATTAGTTGTTAAACCTGTAAAAGGAGTTAACGCCTTATTAGTTGTTGAATCGTAACCATATATTGAAAAACTTTCACTTCCACAACATGAATCAAAAATCATTAAAGTATCATTATTACTTGATACAAAATCAACAACAATAGTTGGTGATGGAGAAATTAATCCAAAGATAGAATTTACAAAATATTTGTAATTCGGTTGTATATTAATAACTTTGGTATTTGATGTCGGTTCATCTACAAATGAAAAACCAATATAATCAGTAGTACCAGTATTTTGAACTTTATATATCATTTTTTATTTTTTTAAGGTCCACATGCAACACATGAAATATCGTAAAATATGTTTATGGATATTTTAACATTTACATCCACAAATGAGATTGTTTGGTCACTACATCCCGTACTAATAGTAATTTTATTACCAACCAAGTCTATTGAGACACTATCAATACCAGCAAAACCTAATATTAAATTTTCAATGGTGGAAGTAACTACGTTATCTGCAGGAAAATCACCTAAAGTAGTACCAGTATAAAATGATGTTTGAGCTGTTACACCACTTACTTCAACAATAGCAGTAAAAATTGAACCATTTAATATACAACCATAATCACCTGAGGTTAAATCATAAAAACCTTCAATGAGCATCTGTTGTGGTCCTTTTTTTGTTACAACTCCGTTATAAGCAAAAGTTTCACTACAAATACCAAATACACCATAATTAGAAATAATATTGTAACCTTCTAAAGTTATTTCTCTAAATAATGTACAACCATCACTGTCAGTAATTGTTACTGAATATGTACCAGCACTTAAATTTGTAATAGTTAACCCTGTTTGTCCATTTACATTACTACTCCAGTTTATTGTAAAAGGTGGATTACCTTCTGTTATAAAAATGTTAATTATTCCGTCATTATTCCCATCAGTAGGATTTGTACCATATAAAATAAAATCAATTGAGGATAAATCAGGAATTACTATATTTTCATTTTGAGTACAACCTGTAGCATCTGTAACTGAAACAACATAATTACCTGAATTTAAATTTGTAAAAAGATAACTTAAATCAGTAGTCGTAACCGATTGTCCGTTCAATTGATATAAATACGGGGCGGTTCCACCACTAGTAATTGTAACTTCTACTTCACCATTAATTTCATTACAAGTTGCACCAGTTATTGATGTTGTTAAAGTAAAACTATCCTCGGTTGTAATTGTTATAACATCATAATAAACACAAGGTCCATTATCACTAATTTCTAATGAATAGATATCCGCAGGTAAATTATTGAAGATATAATTTGGAGATGAGCTTGTTGTTGAAATAACTGTTCCTGAACTTCCTGTTATACTGTAAATATAATCAGGGGTACCTCCTAATAAAACTATAGATATACTACCTGTATTGTTACCACAAATACTTTGAGTTGTAGTTACCGAAATCAAACTAAAACCTCCGGGTGTAAGTACACTTGTTGAAACATACGCATTACATAATCCAGCGTCTGTTACAGATACACTAAAATACCCTGAGTTCAAATTATTAAAAGTATAACTTGTTGAGAAAGTTACAACACTTTCACCATTAGTACCTGAAAAATAAAATGGTGCAGTACCCCCTGTTACAGTAACTGTAACTGAACCATCCGCTAAAAAACATGATGGACTAATTGACGTTACTGATGCAAATCCAATATGAGGTACGGTAAAAACAGTTGTTCCACTACCATATGAACATCCAGTATTATCCGTCACAGTCACACTGTAAGTCCCGCTAGTTAATCCTGTGATTGATGGTGATGTCTCACCATTAGACCACAAATATGAATATGGTGGTGAACCTGTTAATCCTGTAATAAATATTTTTCCAGAATCCGTTGTACATCCAGCATCATTTACAACATAAAAACCAAAGTTTAAAGTGGACGAACTTTTAATAATACAACTTTCACTTATTCCTTCACAACCACCTCCATCATCAGCAATCACATAATAAACCCCTGGTTCTAATCCGTTAAAAATAAATTCATTGGTAAATGAACTTCCGGATGATATATACCCATTTGTTGTCTCATATAAATAAAAAGTAGGATTTGAATAAATGTTTTGGGTATATGCCGTCAAACTTCCATTATTTAATCCACAAATTGTATTAATTTCATGTGATATTGAAACACAAGTTCCTGATGAAATATACAAACTAACAAGTACTGAAACCGAAGGTGAACAAGAATCATAAACTGTAAATGTATATGTACCAGCAGATAAACCATATTCTGAATAGTTTGTTACACTTGGTCCAAGTGGTATTGTTGATGTTATTGGATAATTCCAAACAATTGTATAATCAGGAGCCGTTCCGACTATATCTAATGAAAACGCTCCTGATGTGGTTGATTGACAATCACCAGTGACACTTAATATTGTTGACAATCCACAAGATGACATTAATTACATAAAATATTAAAGTTTATTCCAACGTTCAAAGTAAAATCAATACTTTCTAATGAACTTCCACAATCATTATTAAAAATGATTATTGTATCTTCACTTGTTAAATAATAACTATATCCCAAAGAAGATAAACTATCTAACGCTAAAGATAGTGCAACGTCCCAATCAATTTGACTTGGTGTACTTATTCCTGGGGTATCATATCCTAAACCATTAAAAAATAGTTGTGTAACAACTGGGGTTCCATCAAATCTGATGTCAACATACCATTCTGATTGTGTAGAATTTAATACACAATTATTAGTTGTAAGTCCTATCGATGTTAGGTAATCTGTTAGTAAACTACCTAAAACACCTCCAAAACTTTGAATTTGAGAATCAACGTTCCACGGATATTTGTAACATTCAACTGACTGTATTGGACAATCAGTATCATATATATTAGTAGTTAATTTACAAGGTTTACAAGGGACTGCAACTAGTTTACAACCTTCTTGTCTTCGATACACAAATTTTTGTCTGTGGAAAATTGAGTTTTCATATTTTACACCTGTATTCCATAAAGTTGTTGCCGGAAACATTTGTTCAACCAATCTTATCCAATAATCACCCATCCCAACAACATAATCTATCATTGTTTTATATGTGAAATTATCGTTAGGTATATTAATTGTTTGTTGTGATTCTAAATATTTCCAATAAATCGATTGTAATGTTGGATATCCACTTGTTTTACCATCAGTTACGTATTGTCGATTTCTAACATTTATCATGTTCTGCCAAAAAGTTTGAGCGAATTCAAAAAAAGTTTTTTGTTGTGGTTTAGGATTAATTTCAGTCCAATCAACCCCACCTCTTTCAGGATATCCAGAATTTGGATATGGGTTACATTTTGTTGGTGGCACATATCTCAATCCTTGGTATGGAATAGGATAATTATATTGTCTTGACATATACCAAACATCGTAAGCTAATCCCTGTGATGGGTTTAAAAACAAATCAACATTTTTTACATTTAAAACTAATTTTTCATTATCCACTAAATATCGAGCATTTATACCTCCATCTAAATTAACCCTCAATCCTGTTTCTTGGTTTGTCCAACTTTTATTATTGTCAACTATTGGTCTTAAATTATAACCTAATGACATATAAGGAAACTTTCTAAAACGATTTAAATAAATTTGACCGTATGAAAATGGAACTAACTGAGTTTGAAAATTTGGATTTGCTCCTGTAAATACTGAAGTCGTTAAATTAACCTCTTCAGGGGACCTGTGTTGTGGTGTTGATTCAAACCATCCAGCACCAATTTGAAAATAATAATTTGGTGTTTCAACAGGTGCTTCAGGATATCCTTCAACATCCATAGGAAAATTATCAAAAGTTAAATTAACATCTGAAAATTTTGTTACTGTTGTTGTACCAGTATATGACACACCAAAAATTGTAAATACATTTGAAGGGTCTAAAACAGGTAGTTCTTGAGAATATGTACCTCCTGAAATTTGTGTGTATTGTTCAGAAAATTTACCTAAATTAATTCTTTGGTCCGCCAAATAAATAAATTCATTAAATTCAACTAATGCATCAGGTGCCCCAATTAACCTCATTAAAGTTTCAACTGATTTTCTAGTACCTTTTGATTTAAAAAGAAACGCGGAATTTAATATAAGATTTCTATAATAATTGTAATTTAATTCATCAGGAGTTGATGATACAGGAATACCAGAGTACTGAGATTCATCATAATTTGTTTGACCAAATACAGATTTCAAAAATTGGTCATTTGTAATTGGTGAAATGTTTATATTCCAACCTAATGTTTGTGCTAAATTTTTTAGTAATTGTGATGGTATGTCATTTCCGGTATTATAATGTACCGAATTCATATATGCTAAAGCGTTTATAAACTTGTTTGTTTCATCAAAACTTCTACCATATAATTGTAAAACTTTTTCTGTTTTATGGTCCTGAGTATCAAATTCTTTAAACGCTCCTGTCGTTAAAAATCGGGTTATTAAATTTGTTTTGTATGAATCAAATTCTTCACTAACATCATTTAAACTTTGTAGGTAATTTTGAAAACTTCCACTAACAATATCTAAATTCCAAAAACCATCTAAAGGCCAAGTTATACTATTATTTTGTACAAAAAAATCACCACTATCCGATAATTTTGGTATTTTAAAAAGGGCGGTATAAATTGGTTTAATACTTCTATTTAATAAAAAATTCTGTACTTCATCCAATTTATTTTTAAAAACTTTATTAACTTCTTCATCATTTGGTCTCACAACTAAATTATCATAAACATTTGTTTTACCTGAAAAAGGATTTCCTTGAACAAAAATTTTAAGAGTACCACTACTTAGACTATTCGTTGGTATCATACCAGTCACATTAAATCCCTGACCAAAATAATATAAAGAATATTTTCTAAATTCGACTGTCATATTTCTTAATTCAGAAACAGGAATTTCTAAAAGAGATAAATTTCTTGTAGAATTAGTGGTAAAATCAATACCAAAAGGATTTCTTATTCGTTTTATATCCAATTCAAATGATGTTTCATCTGTAAATTGATTATAACTTATATTAAATGCGGTTGTACCTGTCGTATAGTTAATACCATAAAGATTCGATTCAAGTGCTGCCGGAAACTGACTTATAATTATGTTTACAGAAGAAGATATTCTTTTAGACATTGAACCGTATAGAACAAAATTTGTAACTATACTTAAGTCATAATTTGGATAAACTTTAAAATTTTTCTCAAAAATTGCCTTAGATTCAGCAATAGTATTAATCCCCAAACTTTTTAAATTTATGGGACCAGAAAAAGTACCAATTTCAAAAGTCCTATTAACTTTTTCTGCAGTTCCTACTGTAAATTCAAAATTACCCTGTGTTAGTCCACCACCTTGTACTAATTGAAATCCAACTAAATTATCAGAAAAAGTACCTTCCCCTGAAGCAGTAATTGGTGGACACTTATATTTTTGAACAGCCATTATTGAGTTATGTTTGAGAAGTTTTTAGTAAAATCGATGTTATCTCCTCTATCTTGTCTTACTTCGAATAACAAATTATTAAATTGGTCTCTTATTTCGTATAAATTGTATTGTTTATAAATAACATTAGAAGTATTATAGAGTGTGTAAATACCATCTTCCATAGATTTAGTTTGGTTACCATAAAGAGCAATTGCCAAAGTACTAAAGTCATGTTCCGCAATTTCAACATCCAAAGTTATCGGATTAAAAAATGTATTTGTTATTATTATATTCTGATTTGGTTGCCCAATATATGGTAATGCGTTTGGCTTATTAGTTGGTGCGGAAGATGGTGATAATGTACAAAAAATTAAATTTGTATTATTATCTGAGTATCTATATCTTATAGCTTTAGCAGTTGTGTTAGTAAGATTTTGAACCACAGGTTCACAAAAAAAACTTGATGTAATTATTCTGAAAAAATTAGGTATTTTTGTCCCGTCAGGATTTAAATATTCAATTCTAAACCCAACTAAACCTTGGTTAATAAACTTATTTCTATATTCGCTAGGTACAGAATTTAAATCAATAACTAATCCTCTAACATTTGGTAAAGCGGATAATACTCCACAATCCAATATAGTTGTTCTTATCTGTGCTGGCCTCAAATAAACAGTATATATACCAATCCTGTTAAATTGTTCAGCAGGTAATTTTAAATTATATAATCCACCTAAAACTTCTATGTTTGAATTACCTCCAGTATTCGCATTATTAAAATATGGTCTTAATAACGCGATTGAATTTAATTTTGTTAAAACAAAATTTTCAGTTTCATCTCTCGATGGGGTATATAATAATAATATCTCAACATCTTCAGGTGAGACATCAGCTGGTCTTAACGTTCCATAAGTTCCTGTAGCCATATTTAATTAAACAATTTTTCTTTTTATTATAAATATTGAATTTATATTTTTATGACGTTAAAAAATCTATATCCATAATCCATCAAACTTCCCATATTATTAACCTCACCAAGTCTTTCAACATATTCCAATGCAGAATTTTTACCTCTTTCGATAAAAACATTAGATTGTACTTCAGGTTCTGAAATTACATTTAGTAAAACTTCATTTTTTGTAATAGCCGAACATAATAGTTCATATGTACATCCAGATGATTCAACAATAAAAACTGTTTGACCATTACTATAATCATAATAAGTTATATCATTAAGTGTATAAGATGTGTAAGAACCATCAAATGAAGGTCCCCACCAAACGCCAACTGAACCTGAACTACCAGTTACTTGATACCCCATTTTGTACTTACCCGCATCTAATTCTGATTTTTTACCATAAACTTGTAAATCACCCATACTTGAAAAAGTATATCCAGTAACTAAAAATGGAATTGTACCATACTCACAACAAGGAGTTTCTGTTTCACATATAGAATCACCAGTAAAAATATAATCATACATTAATGGTGTATTCGACCAACTACCTCCTGCCGGAATAAAAAATGCAGTACCATAAGGATTATCAATTACAACATCTGTAAATGGTACATATATTGTTTTTTCAATCACATTATATCCCCAAGGACTCATTCCTGACATAGATATTTGGTATTCACCATCCTGTGAATATGTGTGTGAATAATAATTAGGTGCAACACTTGTAATTACTTGAATAGGACTTCCGTCACCCCAATTAATTTGATAATCACAAAATTCTAAGAATTTTTTAAATTCAATATCTGAAGTATTAAAAAAATAATAAACATACGGATTTAGTGTGTCAGCACTAAATAAAAAATTAATCATTACATCTTTTTGTGTAATTAAACCATCAAAAACATCATAAAAACCAATATCTACCGCAGTTTCACTTAAATAAATAGGAATAGTTAATCCAGTTAAAATGGAAGCACCATCTGTTCCTCCTGATAAAATTTCAGACATACTTTTATAAACAAAAGTATAACCAGTAGTTAAACCTGAAATAGTTTGTCCACTTACATCACAACATGGGTCATATGGTAAAGTATTTGAATATTCTCCTTGTACATATTTTACAAAAAAAATATCATTACTAATAACCTCAGGTGAAATTCTAATACTATAATTTATCTCATCCATTTAATTTTGTGGATTTACATATTCATACCAATTTATAGGTTGTAAATTATCACCTACTCTAAAATTTGTTAAAACATTATAAACTTTATAACTATAATTATTATAATCTAAAACAACTTTATAATAGAAATAATCTTCAGGTTTAAAAGAAAATCTATCCCCCGGTAAATTTGATTGTGGTTCAGTCATCATTTTTACAAAAACACCTGATTTTGCATCAAAAAATTTAGCGGTCATATAAAAAGTACTAATATCCAATACCGTTCTATCTCTTAACCAATAAAAATAAAACCCTTCATTTTTCTTAATATAATCTAATTCAAATGTTGGTTTTTTTATAAAAACATTATTCACCAAATCTATCATAGGAACTAAAATACTTTCATTTTCACCTTCCGTAACAGGTAATATCACAGTAAAATAGTTTTTTTGAGTTGCCGCTTCTTGTGTATCATAAAAATCCAATTTAAAAAAAGATTTTGTAAATTGATTTACTAAAAAATAAATTTCTTCACCTGAAAATCCTTCAGTTATATAACTATCATCCCAATCAGTCGAAATAGACGTTGGTATATCCGTTGGGACCCCATTAAAAAAATAAAAATTATAATAAATTTTTGTAACGTTATCTTCCCCATAACTATCATGTGCAAACCTGTCTATTTCATAATCTAATGGTGAACCAATGATTTCTTCTATCACAGTATTTTCGTATTCCTGAATACTATCTAATCGTCCAAAAAAATCCCATTTTAGTTGTATTGGAATATCAATGAATTTATTATTCGAAATAGGAAGTGTAAATTTATATTTATTACTCACAGTCGTCTATAATTGGGTCTATAACATTATCAAATACCCTATAATTTGTACCTTCGGGTATTATCTTAAAAACTATATATTTAAAAGGATGGTGTTTATTATTAATAAACGGAAAATCAACTCCACTACCATCAACATCTATGAAACCATAATCATATAAATCCTTCCAAACAAAAACATTTCTATTTTGTGAAAACTGAGCATAACTAGGAATATCAGCAACTTGACTTGGTAAACCATTTTCTAAATAAGAAGAAAATGTTCGTATTTGAACAGATGTATGTGGTTTGTAAAAATATCCGAATTGATTTAAAGACGTTAAATTATTAGTACCAATATTAAAAAGATTTCTATTAAAAGTTATTTTATGATATAAATCTGAAACAACTCTCTCGGTCTGTTCAAAATCATTCCATTCACAAAAATCACCATCTATTACATCGCCAATACTAAGTGTTTTGTTATAAACAAAATTGTATGGTACACCATTAGAATCAACACCGTATTGTGTTGACAAATTGTAAAAATTATTAGGTATATTAGAATCAGAATTAGAATTAGTATAACTCCACCAATTACTTGGTAATTGTGTTACCGGATGAAGAGGTAAATTAAATTCCCAACCCTGTCTCATTCTATAAAACTCTCCACTACTATTTTTTTCACCTAATGTCCAACCAAAATAACCTTTCCATACTGTAGTAAAAAAAAGTTCACTTATAGGTCTCATTTGATTATCAATCATTCCAAAAATATCTATATCTTTTTGAAAACTTAATGTATAACTTTGGGACCCTTCTTTTACATTAACTTTAGGTTGACCACTATTTGTGTATTTAGATTTAAGAAATTGTTTTTTATTACCAAAAATATTTTGTTCAAATCCGGCTTTAACTAAAACTTGTTCATTTAAATTGGTTAAAATTTTATTTCTTCTAACATAGTATTTTGAAGTTGTTTCCGATAAATTATCAGGATTTAAAACTCTTTTAAGTGTACCATTCACGTTATCTGCAAATGTTGTCCCAAGAAATCCAGGATTTAAAATGTTAACAATATAGAATTCACTATTAACATTACCATTTCCCAAAGAATCTACTTGAAAAATGTTTTGACCATTGTATGATATACTTAACCTTATAAATTCACCGACATTTATCCCATGTTTAACTGGACATACAAAAGAAACCACGTTTAAACCGTTTAACGTTGTATTTTTTATAATAAACGGAATTCCATCAGAAACAACCCAATTTATAATACTTAATGGATTAGAATCCATCTTAATATACGCTTGCATAATTTTATTATAATCATTTTCATAAGCGTAACTTATGAAATTATTCCAATTATATGTCGAAGCACTTTGTGATGTAAATGGAATGTGTCTAAGTGGTGGAGTATAAGAAGAATCATAAATAGTATAACCTGTGACATCATTATCGGTTCTTATGAAATCAAATTCAAAATATTGTGGAAAACCATATAATGTAAATCTATCATTTTCACAAAAATCTATAGTGTTTTGATTCAAATCAACATATAAATTATTATTGTAAGGTAGATAATTTGAAAATCCTGAATATGAATTACTAAATAATACTTGAAACTTAGCGGTTGGCCTAAATAAAGTTGAGTTTTGTCGTTCATCAACAAACAGTTGTTGTAAATTTAAATTTACATTTCTATCAAATTCCGTAAATTCTTTCGTCAATTGTTTAAAAGGCACTTTTAAAGATAAATCAGTATTTGGTGCCGATTTATATCTAAGTGAACCTAAAACTATTCTATTTTCATTCCCCATTATTCAAATGTAATAATATCAGTTTTTATCCATTTTTCTGTAAATAAATCCCAACTACTTTTTCCTCTACCAGCACCAAAGTAAAAATAATATGGTGAACCTTGTAAGATTGTTCTTCCTATTCCTCCAGCTTGTGGTGGTTGAGCACTATAGTTTACTTGAAGTGTTACCGGATTAAATGAAATGATATTAGAAATATAACCTCTAAAAAATCTCGATTGAGATTGGTCAACTGGTTGCATATTACTATGAAGTGGATTCATTCTATCAACTTCTTGATATTTGATTGTTAAAAATGGAGTGTTTACATAAAAATTAACCGCCCATTCATTTTTCTGACTACCAAAAATACTATCAGTAGAGTTACCTTCAAAATTAGGAAAAATATTCCATCTGTAAAAAGGTACACTTTGACTTTTTGAACCAAAAACATCGTAAGCACAACTATTACTAGGTGACTCAAAAGAATTTAAAATTTTTCTTTTTGGTGAAATATAATCAGTTGTTTGTAAATTACTTTTAAAGAAAACTCCAAAAACCGAATTTAAACTATTTCCGTTTGAAAAATAAATTTCGTTGGGGTTATTATAGACAGAAGTTTGAAATTGTGTAACACCTAATTGTGAATTAATCTGTAACATTTGAACATAATCAGCGTCCATTTTATTATTTTCTCTACTGAAATAATAAAGTACAGGGTCGGTTACTGCAATCGGGAGAAGCCCCGAAATTGCTTGTAAAACTTGTCCAAAAGCAGTTGTCGCTATAAATCTGTGAATTAAATACAAACCTAATAGTTCACTAGTGTCTTGATATGTTGTTGTTTTTAGTTTATCTGAAACATATCCACCATATTCATCACTAAATATTAATTCTTCTAAATAATCAGTTCTAGGACCTAAATCAATAACTGTTGTTGGAAACATCAAAGTTTTTGAAGTATTTGAGTAATATTGATTAGTAATATAATTTAATCCTGATATATTAGGGTTAAATCTACCAATAAACCCGTATGAAGTATTATATGGAGTACATCTATAATAATGATTATTAGTATCTATGTCCAAAAAAATAGTATGTTTACAATAACAATTATATGGTGAGTTTGGTGGTAATTCTCCAGATTCTTGGTTACCAAAATTACTTGTAAATAAAACATTATTTGAAAATGGGAATGCAAATAAACTACCGTTGAGCCAACTATTTGTAAACACATGATTAAATATTCCATAACAAGCTATAAAGCCTTGTCTAACTCTAAATGACCATTCAAAAAGATATTTTATATCACTTAAAAGAGAAAGAATAGGATATCTTACTAATGTATAACAACCATTTTCAACAATGAGAGCTGGAGGAACACCAAGAGGATGTATTGTATTACATGGATTATCTGTGGGTAATACTTGTATATATCCATCAGAACTTTCTTGATAACAATCCGAAGGTACCGCACCCGCACAAGTAAATGAATTAATCGCCCCATCAAAATTACTTACTGATGAAGATATATCGGATAAATCCTCATTATAATCAACACTATTACCACTAAAATTAGTAACTTGGAATTCGGCACTAAATGGTAAAGAAACTCCATTATCCGAAACAATTTTAATATATAAATTTTTATTAATGAACAAAGGGTAACTATAATTACCATTATTTTCTTGAATGGTTGATGTTGGTAATCTATCCGACCTCATAACCATTCTTCTTTCATTTCCAATATTATTCAAAGTGAACGTCATTGTTGATGTTGTTGAATAACTTTCTGAAAAATAATAAATGTCAGCATAAGCCGGAACTAATGGATTTGAAAAATCAGGTGTTGACGGAAATTCTAATATAGGTGTTCCGAGCCAATCCACATAAAATGAATTATTGTCATTTAAATATAATAAACCACTACCTTCAACAATTTCATTTAAATAATATCCTCGGTTTCTACCATATCCTAAAGTTGAAGGGGATTGTGTATTAGGATAATTATACTGTAAATCAGGAGTTGGTGATGATGATGGTGGTGGAGTAGTTATCCAAATATTTGGTGAAGATTGCGCCAAATAATAAAGTTCTTTACAAAATCCATTTGTATTGACAATTTTTAAACCATAAGATGATGACGTACTCGCTTGAATTGGTGAATTGGCGGTGTTATTATTATCAATTTTAGAATAAAAATAAGGATAATTTGTCTGATAATTTTGAAATAATGTTGTATCTGGTTGAAAATGAAAAGAATCATAAAATAAATGAATACCACTATACGGGTCTATAGTTGTGTTATCTAATAACGGACTATGTCTTACATTTTTAAAACTTCCTTGTACAGGTATATTTAATTTTAAATCTTCCTGTATGACATATGAAGAGTTACCCCAAGTTGTTAAAAAATCGGTATTAAATCCATATAACCTACTTAAATCTATTTGACAATTTACTCTCGAAGAATTAGGGTCAACTCCACGAACTACAAAAACAACAATTTGATTTAAAAAATCAGTAGCACATGGTGAATGATAAGATGTACGGGTTTCCCCTTGAGTATCATTCAGTTTAATAATCACATTATAATTATTTAAAAATCTATTAGCAAATGAATCTGGGTTATTAGGGTCACTATTATCAATAAAATTTTGTACTGTTGATTTATGTATAATTTGAAAATATTCAACATCTGTTGGGAATTTTAAATAATTTATATCGTTTGAATCTTGATTAATAGTATAAATTGTCGAATTATTACCCGAACCATCAGGTTTAGCCCAAGTTAAATTAACGTTAGTTTGGTAAAATTCAGTCTCACCAACAGATATAAGAGTACCTATTGGGGTACCTGTTACAGAATTATTACCATAACTATTTAACGGACCTTCATATAGATTTGGGTCATTTGATTGTTCTAAATTTTGAAATGAAAGTAAATTTCCAATTGATAAATCCAAATCACAAACTGGATTTATAACTAAAGCAACCACATTATCTAAGTGCCATTGTGTGTTTGGGTCATTTTGGTTAACATCAAATGAAACTTTAATTCTATTCCATCCACCTCCAGGATTATCTCCACTTTCATCAAAATATTTCGCCTTAGTATTAAATAAATTAAGTCTTTCAGGTATTGTTAAACTTGATGTGAAAAAAACATTATTGTCATCTAATTCTTGTAATGTTGGGGCATGTGCGGTAGCACTTCCATTATTTTGTGATTGATTACCTGAAAATAAAAATTTTACATAACTAGGATACGGTAAACAATTTTCAAATGTAGATGGTGAGTAAAATTTAGATAAACACGATACATTAGTATTATTTAAAGCGTCTGAAACACCAGGTGCATTTGATACATCCTCACCTGTTGAATCTGAAATCGAACAATCGCAAAACTCACATTCTCCAGGTAAATAAAGTGGTAAATTTAAAGTAAAACCATCAAAAAGTAATTCTTCTAATTGATTTCTAAATTCAGTTAATTTATCACACGGTTCATTTAAAAATCCAAATGGAGATACTCCCAAAATTTCAATACCAGCAAGTTCACAAATTATAAATTGGATAAAAATAACGAGTGCTAAAAATAGTGTTAAAATAGCTTTTACAATGTGAAAAACTACTATAATTGGAAATAATATTATTGAAATTATTCTTAGAAAATAACTCGCTAAACCATATAACGCACTCGGTCTATATTGAACATCCGTAGCCGGTGGAGTATTTACAGGACCAACACATTCAGAACTAGTAATTTCTTTAATTGCAATATATCTTTTGTTGGCAGGTCCTTTAGCATATTCAGACATAAGTTGTGATACTGAATATACTTTATTATAAGACATTTCATAAAATCTATCCTCACATTTTATAGCTTCCTCAACCATTTGTAATCCAATTGTTGTTAAATTACCATTACTAGCCCTTTGACCATAATCTAACCAATCTAAACTAAATGCGTATGAAGCCTTTGCGGCTTTATAATACCCATTATCCAAACTAACTGAATCTGGTGGATTACAGTTAGTAATAAAAAAGTTCTCAAGATATGTCGGGTCTGTATAACCATCTGAAAAAGGGTCTTCTTGTGCGTCCCATCCCCATTCTTTTATATTCGGAATTAAAAAATAGGCTCTTCTTACAGAATCTGATAAATTTGGTGGCTGTGACCACTTTACTTTGAATCTATATTTAGCCTTTGTCGGTAACCCTATTTTAGGGTCAGTCGAAATACTTTTTTCACCATATTCATTAGTATATATATAATCCAAGTTCATAGGTAAATTAATCAACCATGCACCATTTTCGTCAATACATTTACCACCTTGTTCTAATGTGTGTGATTCTAAAATTGGTCTTCCATTAGAATCTCTGTAAATGGTTTGTCTTATCGCTAAAATTTCCCCAGGTCCTGTTGTTAATGCACATTTATCCCCCAAATTTTTATTTACCTTACAATTTTGTTTTTGAACATATTCATCACTATTTGAAAAAATAGACCCTAAAAATATTGCACAAGGTTCAATCTTAATTCCAAACTCTTCTAAAATATCAAAGTCAGTTCTTGTAATACCTAAATTACAAATTTCAGGTTGTCCCCACAAAGGTTCAACCTCTACAGTTCTATTTATTGTTAAAATTTGAGGTAAATCACTTAAGTTATTTGAACTTTTAAATTGTGTACCATTAACTTTTCCTTCTGTTGTATTACTTGTACGAATTAAATCTTGAGGTGATAATGAAAATTCACCAATATCTGATAAATCAATATCAACATGTAATGTTTGATTCCCGACTGGTACTCCAAATATCATATAGTCACCACTTTCATTGGTTTGAACACTATACTTATAATATTTGTCGTATACTTCTTGAACTTGAGGATTTGTTAAAACATCTTCTCTCGTTGGGAATGTTCCTGTTGGTACGTGACCTCCATGTTGTTGTGTATATGGTAAAAGATTATATCTAATACCATCATCATTTAATTCCGATAATGTCTTGTATGGATAAAGTTCAGTTGTTACTAAATTAACTTCATCCTCACTTGTTAAAGGTATAAAAATAGAAACTTTACAATTTGGTATACCATACCCATTGTTAGCAGTAATTCTACCAACAATTACCCCATAATCTGAACATTGTCTAGCGTAAATGTCTGATTGTAATATTTTTAAAGATAAAATTTCAAGAGATTCAAACTCTTGTTCTAAATTTACCTTAATTGATTTATCAACACCAACTTGTGTTCTAATCCTATATGAATTTGACATTATATCTTTTTTTTGATAAATAGTTTATTACCCAATTTTCATAAAAAGATACTAACTTATTATAATAAATAAATTATCAAGAAAAATTAACAGTAGATAAATTTTTAACTCTTATATTAATATCTTTATTTGGGAACCGAATTTGATAGGTTTGACTTGGTTCTGCAAATATTGTATCATCAACTGGTTGTATTTCTTTAGTTGTACTATCTGAATACGATTGAGATGTTTGAGAAGACGAATATTGACCTCCGACCTTATTAAAAAATAAAATATTAGTAACAGAGATAACTCCATTTTCATCTTGTATATATCTTCTTAAATCAGAAATATATATGTTTTCACCCATGTTTCTAACCGCAGGACTAAAAAATTCTGATACAATATTAATTATCTGAGATATGACACTACCTTGATTTTGACTATTGTCTAAAACAACATCAACTGTAACCGATAAATCAATCACATTAGCACTTTCAATAGAAATATAATCATTAATCATTCGATAATTTGATAGGTAATTCGCAACATTATTTTTTAATGTATTAGAAATAACTTCAGTCAAAGTTCCTGTATTATCAAAAGATAACATTTTTATTTTTATTTTATTATTATCTTCAACAATCGCAACCTTCGCTGGTGCTCCAAATTGTGAAGGCATATTTCTTATAATAGATTCATAGTCATTTACAGTAACCGCTCTATTTTGAGCCGCAAAATTATAAGTTACATAATTTCGTACTTCTTCTGTTGTAGGATTATTTGCTCCTCCGATTGCAGCAGTTACATTTGTACAACGTAAAGAATTTATTACTGAAGTATTAATATTTTCTGAAGGTCCATTAACATAAAAAGAAACTGTACCAATTTGTGTTATTACATTAACACCTAAATTAGTTGATGTACCTCCACCAACACGATATTGAACAAATAATGTTGTATTAGATTTTAAAGTCGACCCTAAAGCAAAATTATTTGAATATTTGTACAGATTTAGTTGATACCCATTTCGAGCAAACTCTCTTAATTGTTCATCAGCCGATTGTGTACCTCCACCAAAAGTCATCTTTAAAAATCCTTCAGGTGTAAATTCAGTAATAAATTTAGTACTTGTTTGTAGATATCTACCTACTTTTACACCTGGATTATCAGATACTTTTGTAGGGTCTTCAACAAATACTCTATCTTCAGCCAAAGCTTGTACTTCATACCATCTATTATCTAAACCTAAAAATTCTTGAGTTGTTGGTACATTCGCATATTGTGTTCCATCTTTTAATAAAACACTTGTAACACCTAAAACATTTTTATCAGGTAAAAACAATTCATAAAATGGTTTTACATCATTTGCTGTAATAACTCTTTTGTAAACTTTAGTTAATCCGTTAACAACGGTTTCTCTTTTTACAATAGTATAATTAATTAATGTATTATTAGAATCAAAATTAGGAATTTTTAATCTATTAGGATAACCTTCAGCATTTGTTGGTGATGCAAAATCAATATCATATACAGTTTCAAAAATTTGTCCAGCACCTTGTGCTTGAGACCCTCTTCTAAGTATACCACAGTATCTCAAATCTTCTTTATCCCCAAAAGCCGGAACTGTAATAGAAAAATCAACTAAAGCCACTGAAGGTCTTTGACCCGGAATTTTTAATCCGTAAGTTCTAGCGATATTATAAATTGATGATTTTTGTTGAGCGTATTGTAATACAGTTTCTTGTATACTTCTATCAATATTGAACTGTAAATTATCAGTTACCGCAGCGTTTAAATCTAAAAGTGCTGAGAAAATAGATGCATCATTGAAATTATCAATTAATTCAGGGTAATAAGTTCTTGTAAAATTTATTAACTCTGTTCTGATTTGTTGAAAATCTCTGGTTGTATACGAAATTTTTTTGTTAGCCATATACTATTAAATATTAATTATTATAAAATCACTCGAGCCGAAAACTGTATTATTAACCACATAATCTATTTTGATTTTAGCAGTGTGTTCTAACTGTGAAATTCCAGGAACTCTATATTCTCTCTCATCATTATCATTTACTGTTGTACCTTTATTTTCCAAACCTTGTGACGCATCTTTTATTTCAATATTTGTAATGGTAATATTTGGTAAATACATTTCAACAGAATCACGTATTTCAGACTCAATATCACTAAAAGTAGGTCCGTCTAAAGGTTCAAAAATAAATTCGTAAAGTCTAGTACCAAAATCAGGTAAATAATATCTTGAACCCTTTCGAGTTAAAATTAAGTGAATTAAACTTGACCTTATTTCTTCATCATTTGTTGCAGATAAACTTAAATAATTACCATATAAAGAATCCCTAAAAGGAAAATTAATACCGTATGTTGTTCCTTGAGCCATATCAGATAAATACCAATTAAATTAAAACTACAAGTTTTCCATTTATTTTTTTAAATTTGTTATTTTCCATATCGTATTTTAAATGTTTTAAATTTTTTAAAATTGACTCATTTATAGGATAATAAGGTAACTCATAATTAGATTTAATAAATGAATTTTCATATTTATAAAATCCAATTTTATTTTTCATTAATTTTAAAATCTTTATAAAATTTATTATAACTTTTTTTATATGATTTTTGGGTCTCATCATTTTCATCTTTTGTATACTGCCAATTCCAATATAACTTCTCATTAGGTTTAAACCCATAAAACTCATGTACTTTTTTTTGTACATCTGTAACATTTTCACCATTCCAATTCTGACCTACACATATAAAACCACTTTCAATATTTTCAACTGTGTTTTTTTCACCTAAAGTGGAATGTCTATTTTGAATCCAAGTTAATCTTTCTATTAGATTTTGATAAAACATATTAGCCTGACCCCATCTAACTGAACTAAAAAATAATACAACATCTGATTCAAAAAGTTCTTTTGAAACCTTCCATAATTCATCTGATTTATTATTTAAACTCGCCCAACATCTATGATTTCCCGATGGATTTTTTTTATCATCTTTCAATAACGACTTTAACACTCCACAACTATTACCTTCTTCTCTTGATACATTCCCCTCACAAGGAAATATCTTTAATTCTGATACATCCATGAAAACACATTTATCACCAAGTTCTTCTTTAAGATACATTGCTAAAATTTTGGACTTTGGTGTATCAATATTATTCTCATCCCAATTGAATCGGTTTGAGCAACTTAATAAAAGTACTTTTTTCTTTTTAGAAAGTTCTTTTATTGTTTCTTTTAGAGCCTTAAAACCATCCTCTTGTACCATGTTTTCCAAGAGCATCATTTTTCGTATCTTTTCAATTTCTTCTTGTATTATATTAGACATATAGATAAATACTTGTTAAAATAAAAATCCCGACCTAGCTCGGGATAACACATCGGATTTTTTAAGAAGAACATCCAAAACAATCAAAGTTACTATTTTCAGGTTTGTCTGGTAAATTCATATAACTGTAATCTACCGTTGGTGGTTCAGGAGTTGGTTTTGGTTTATTAACTTTTGAAGTATCAATTGCTAAGTGTTTTGCTCCTGTTGAAATTGCCTTTGTTCTAACATAATAACAAAGTGTTTTCAATCCTTTTTCCCACCCATAAAAATGTGATGATGAAATCTTGGACAAAGTTGGGTTACCCATATAAATATTCATTGATTGTGATTGGTCAATAAATGGTGCTCTGTCAGCCGCCATCTCAATCAAGGATTTTTGTGAAATCTCCCAAATTGTTTTATACTTTTCAATCAATCTTTCAATTCGATTAACTTTAAAATTATATCTTTTATCTTCAGGGTCCAAATAATTCAAGAAGTTAATTCCTTGTACCGACCCTTCATTCATAATGATTTCGTTTTTCAAATCTTCAGACCAAATACCAATCTTTTCAAAATCGTTAATTAAGTATTTGTTTACAATCATAATCTCCCCACCGACAACACGTCTGTTAAAGATTGCCGAGTGAGCGGGTTCTGTCATTTCATATGAACCTGTAATCTTAGCTGAAGATGCTACAGGCATTTGAGCCGTGAATAAAGAGTTACAAACACCATATTTTTTAACATTCTCTTTTAGAACATCCCAAGACCATCTTCCTGATAAATCATTGTTATTTAAACCCCACATATCAAATTGGAATACTCCTTCTGACATAGGTGAACCCTTAAAGTAAGCGTATGGTTCATATTTACCATCCATACACAATCTGTTACTTTCAGTGATTGCCGCAAAATAAATTGTTTCAAATATTTCTTTATTTAACTTACGAGCTTCTTCAGATGTAAAAATATAATCCATTAAATAGAATACGTCTGCAAGTCCTTGAGTTCCAATAGCGATTGCTCTTTGATACAATCCACCTTTACGTCCTTTCTCAGTTGAGTAGTTGTTAATGTTAACAACCTTGTTCAACGCTCTTACAACCTTACGTGTTTCTTCATATAACCCCTGAAAATCAAACTCTTTATCTTTAACGTAGTTCTTTAACACCATAGATGATAAAGTACAGATTGCAGTTGTGTCTTCATCAGTATACTGATAAATTTCATTACAAAGATTTGATTGTTTGATAACGCCAATATTCTGATGGTTTGTCTTTTTGTTCGCACTATCTTTAGAACATAGATATGGAACACCTGTTTCAATTTGTGATTCAATAATCTTATTCCAAATTTCTTGAGCCTTAACTTTTTTACCAAGACCCATGTTTACCGCCAACTTATAATTTTCTTCATACTCGTTACCATAACTTTCTTGTAACGGTTTGATACCAGCCTTTTTAATGTCATTAGGACAAAACAAATACCAATCATCATTATCCTTAACCGCTCTCATAAAGTTGTCGGGAATCCAAAGTGCTGTAAACAAATCACGAGCTCTCAATTCTTCAGCACCTGTGTTCTTTTTAATCTCCAATAAATCCATGATATCTTTATGCCAAGGTTCCAAGTAGATTGCCGCAGAACCAGGTCTACGTCCTTGTTGATTAAAGAAACGAAGTGATTCGTTAACAATCTTCAAATACTTTAAAAGTCCACCAGCATATCCACCCGAAGATGAAATACGACTCTCTTTACTACGAATGTTAGACATTGATAGTCCGATACCCGCAGCGTCCGATGAGTACGTTGAGATGTCTCTCATAGTGTTCAGTAATCCCTCACGAGAATCTGAATCATTATAATGAAGTACACAAGACGCTAATTGCGGTGTTTTAGTTCCAGCGTTAATCATAATTGGTGTTGCCGGTGAAATTCTTTGATTTGATAACGCTTGATAATACTCAACCGCCTCTTCAAATGTATTAGTAACCCAAAGAGCAACTCTCATATACATATGTTGAGGACGTTCAACTACTATACCATCCGATAACTTCAAAAGATACATCTCAGCAAGTGACCTCCAAGCAAAATAATCAAAGTTATAATCATTATCATGATTAATAACATCATCAATGTTAGAAGGTCCGTATGACTCAATGGTTTCCATTAATTTATCATTGATAATTCCTTCATCATGTAACAAATGCATAGTATTTGAGAAACTTGGGTCAGTTTCTTTATGATAAGATGAAATAGCAACTGATGAAGCCAATCTTGAGTAATCATGATGACTACCTGTAAATGCTGCCGCAATTTCATAGATTAACTTATCTAATTCTTTTGTTGTAATAATACCTTCAGTTGGTACTGAAGTGATAACTTTAATAAAGATTTCATCGGAGTTGACACTCAACCCTTTTGAAGCTCTTTTAATACGGTTATAAATTTTCTGTGGATTAAATGACGCATCATCTCCACTTCTCTTTTTAATTTTAAGTGACATCATAGTTCTATAAGAATAATAAATTAGAAATCGTCAGTAAAGGACAATGTTTCGTTCAATTTAGCTTTTTGGTATTCAACGGTTCTTGACTCGAAGAAATTACCTTTTGTTTCAACCGCAATTTGTTCCATGAACTTAAATGGTTGTTCAACATTAAATTGTTTTTTACATCCAAACTTTACCAATAAACCATCAACAACAAACTCAAGATATTGTTTCATTAAGTTTTGGTTCATACCAATTAAAGAAACAGGTAATGATTCAGTGATGAATTCTTTTTCAATTTCAAGAGCTGAAAGTAGAATTTCTTTAATTCTCTTTTCACTTGGTTTGTTTTCAATATGATTGTTTAACAAATGAATCGCAAAATCACAATGTAAATTCTCATCTTTAAAGATTAATGAATTAGCATTACACAAACCTTGCATAATACCACGAGATTTTAACCAAAATATTGAACAGAATGAACCTGAGAAGAAGATACCTTCAACAGCTGCGAAAGCAACTAATCTCTCTTCAAAAGATGCGTTTTCAATCCAATCCAAAGCCCATTTAGCTTTCTTTTGAACCGCAGGAAGATTATCCAATGCGGTAAAACATAATTGTTTTTCTTGTTCGTTTGAAATATATGTATCAATCAATAATGAATACATTAATGAATGAATATTTTCCATAGCAAGTTGGATTCCGTAAAAGAATTTTGCTTCAGGATATTGTACTTCACGGTAGAAATTCTCCGCTAAATTTTCATTAACAATACCATCAGACGCTGCAAAAAATGATAAAATATTTTTTACAAAATACTGTTCATTCTCTGATAAGTTTTCCCAATCACGTAGGTCACCACTTAAATCAATTTCTTCTGCCGTCCAAAAAGCGGCTTGATGCATCTTATAATATTCCCATATATCATTATGTTCTATTGGGAAGATAACAAACCTGTTCGGGTTTTCTACTAAAATTTTCTCCATATTAATTAATTATTTTGTTGTTCTCTTTCTTTTCTTTTTTGTAATAATTCTTGAATTCTTTGTCGTTTTTTCTCTTCGTTTTGTTCCTCAAGTCCTAAAAACGTAACTGAACTATCTGTGTCAATATCTAAATATCCGTTATCAAATTTACAATTCTCAAATACAACTCCATCATCACCAATTCTTGATTTAGTTATCGCAATTGTTGCCAATTTCATTTCTTTTTGTTGTAAACTTTTAGCAACCGATATGATTACGTGACCAACTTGAGCCTTTTTAATTGACCCACCCATTTGGTCAGTTGTAACTACTTCTGAAGATATAGAACTTCTATTTCCTTGTGTTGCAGTCCATCCAACTAAATCTAATTCATGACACATAGCTTCAAAACCTCTCATAACAGAACCTTCAGATTTCCATTCGTCACCTAAATTTTTATCAGGTACCACACAATCAATATAATCTAAAAGAACCATATCTAATTTAACACCATCCGCAATCATTTTTCGAATCATGTTTTTAATCTGAAGCATTGTCAAAGTATCTGATGGTAATTTTTGAAGAAGTAACTTGTTCTCCATTTTATCCTCAATTTCTTTAACTTTAGACATTACTTCATCCTTTTTGATTGATAGTTCATCAGGATGAACTTTGGTCCATAATGTGAAATGTTTTCTTTGGATAATTTTAGGATTGTCCTCAAAAAATATTTGAAGTACATTGTAACCTAAATTATATGCGTGATTTGAGATTTTAGTTAAAAACGTTGATTTACCAACACCTGTCGGGGCTAAAATCACACCTATTTCACCTTTTGCCAATCCACCTTTCAATAATCTATCAATACCAGGTATTCCCATAGGAATTGGATGTCTATAATCCTCATTTAACACATCATCAAGATTGGAGAATACATCCGACATTCCATCTTCTCTTTCCCCAACTTGTAATGCTTCTTTGATTAATTGTTCTAATGTGTCATAGTTCTCAAATTCACCTCCATCAATGACTTTTTGAGCCTTTGTGATTGCCTTTTGTAACTCTTGTTGTTTACAAAATTTAAGAGCTTTTTCTTGAACAAACTGACCACCTTCAGTAGATGTTTCTTTTATTTTAGTAATCGTATCAAGTACGATTTTGGATGCCAATTCTTGTTGTAATTCAGATTTTGTTATCTGTTCCAAAGTATCAAAAGTAGGTGTGTGCTCGTACTTTGAATAATACTCCCTAATCATTTGCATGATAATTTTGAAGTATTTATTTTCGAAATAGTTTGTTTCAATTACATCAATTATGGACCTTCCGAACTCTTTGTCTACAATAATCTGATTCATTAATTGAATCTGAAATGTAGGACCGAGATAGTCAAAATTTTTAATTGTCGCCATAATTTTTTTATTCTTGTAATTGATAAATATTACCCCTCTACAGGAATTTCGTAGTTAGCAAATGTTAAGTTTTCTGTCGAGAAAATCTCTGTCAAATCTGACAATAAACTTTTTATTTGCGGACGTATGTCTACGGTGTATCTTATTTTAGGTGGGTAGATTTTTGCGTCAAATAATCTATGACAAATTGTCATATCATTATTTTTAATAATGAGTGAAAAATACTCCGGTCCGTCAACAAAAGAGGTTTCAAGAATCTCAGGATTTTCCATGATTTCGTATGAATTTTGTAACATGTAGTCCACAGTTTTCATTTTCAAAATATGACACATTTCATCTTTAAAATCCTTTATATATTCATAAAGGTCATCAGAATTTTTTGCTTTAGGATTATAATTCCTAACATTGAAAAATCTTTGAACAATGATGTTGTCATTCACTTTCATCAAAAATTCTAATTTGGTTAAATCTTGTTCTTTCATAATTTATTTTTTGTTTGTTTGATATTTTTTCTTTTCTTTTCTTGTTAGTTTTAAAAATGGTTTTACAAAGTTAACCCAAGCTTCGTCTCCTTTTGGTAAAAATTTAAAAAATCCATCTTCCATCATCATGCGAATAAGATTTCTATACCCTCTACCTTCGGGGTCTAATGTTTCTTTATAATAAAGTTCAACAATTTCTTTTCCTTCTTCTGTGATTAACGGATTAGATAAATCCACGATTTTTGTGTTAATCTCAAAAAATTCATTTCCATAGATACCTGATTTGGTTTTACCTGTGAGTAAATTTTGTAATACTTTGTTTTCTTTGTCTTCAGCGAATAACATTTCCGCTCTTGTTAAAATATCGGAAACAGATGTCGGTTTTTCAAGTATTTCAGGAAATAATTTAATAAAAGTTTTTTCACCTAAAAAATAGATACCATCAATATTATCAGATTTATCACCAGATAACACTTTGTAAGTTATAACATTATAATGAGGTATTTCAGCTTCATATAATCTAATAAAATCACCATTTTTATATGTTAATTTTGTGTTTGGGGAATAGATTGAGACATTATCACTAATAAGTTGAGTTAAGTCCCTATCACCTGAAAAAATGGTTATAGTTTCGTTTGTTGATATCTTACAGTAATAAGCAATTAAATCATCCGCCTCATTATTGTCAATATCAACCTGTCTAACAAACATCTCTTCAAGATATTGTTTAACTCGTTGTTTTTGTTCAGCAAAAGATTGTTCCTTAAAGTCTTCTTTATAAATTTTACGATTTTCTTTGTATTGAGGATAAATTAATTTTCGAGTAGAGGAACTATCTTCACCATCCCAAAAAACAACAACTTTATCAAAGTTTTGTTCTTCAATAAAACGTCGGGTGGTATTCAGAAAATGCCAAATACCCCCAACGTGTTTCCCTTCATGGAAGAAATCTTTTACCCCATGAAAACCGATTTTTAATAAATTGTTACCGTCAATTAATAGTGTTTTAATCACTTAATTTAATTTTAGATGTCAGACTCATCAACAACTTCTTCGTCAAGAAGAATTTCACCAGTACCTGTTAAAACAGCGTTCCAATACTGTGAGAATTCTTTCTTGTAGTTTTCTAAAGCCTCTTTAGTATCTGAAATATAACCCTGTGGTACGGCAATAATCTTACCATCACTATAACCTAAACCATTTACGTGGTTTTTCAAAATAGAGATTTTGGTTCTAATTGCGTAACGAACAGTTCTACCATTTTTTGTCGCAGTAATATGATTAATACCAGCCTTTTTCTGATTTCCAAATAAGAACACTAAAGCAGATGCTAACCATAACGCTTCACCACCTTTTGCCTTGATTTCAGGTTGTCCAAATGGGTTATCAGGTAAATCTACCCAAGGTTGGTTTACAACTACCATTGTGTTATAATAAGGATACTCTTCTTTTTTAGATTTACTAATTCTTGAATGTATTCCCATACCAATCTTATCAGCAAGTGTAGAAGCGTTGTGCATTTTTCCACCTTTACCTTCAAATGTCATTTTACAAGGAATACTTCCAACAGAATCCCACAAAAATAGTAAATTATATGGTAAATCACCTTTTTCTTGAGCGTCCAATACTTCATTAATGAAATCAGTAGCTTGTTCAATATAGTCAAAACTATCGTTAAAAATGAAATCACCGTCCCATTCACCCTCAGAGTTTTGAGATGCCGATAAACCTAATTCAACTGCGTGAGTCCAAGACCATTTTTTTTCTGTAATAATGAAAACAGGTAAATGTCCTTTTTTCTGAGCATCAGCCGCAGCTAATATCATCGCAGTCGTCTTAGATGAATTAGAATGACCTAAAAACATGTTTATACCACCCATAACAGGACCTGGTAATCCACACGCACCCATGAAAGCATCTCCACAATTGTAGTAACTTTCAGGTTTATATTTTGTTTTTGATGAAAATTTGGATTTAATAGAATCTAATCCAATTTCTTTTTTCTTAATTGCCATTAATGTCTAAGTGTTAGTTAAAAATTTGTTAAAAAATAAGAGTTTGGACACCTTGTCTAAGTAGATGTCCAAACTCTTAAATATTAGAATGGTAAATCACCATCAGGTTCGTTGCCAGCTTGTGGGTCAACTATTGGTGTGTTTCCACCGATAGAAATAAGAGATTCCTCAGAATTTCCATAAACATATTTACCAGCATCAGAGTCCCAACGAGGTACTTCACCTCTTGCAATCGCTTCCAAGTATTCTACAGGTTTTTTAGAATAAACATCCGACCAAGATAACGCATCGTTAACCCATGAATCAGCAGTCGCTTTATCTTCATGAACCGACGTTGGGTCATCATACATAATAGTTTGGATAACTGTGTATGTAGCACCTTTTGGGGTCTTAGCTTTAGTTAATTCTAAGATAATATCTCTTCCTTTTTCAGGGTCTGTTATATCACCTTTAGCTCTAAAAATTGGGATAATCTTATCAAGAATTCCTTCGTTTTTATAGTTGTGTTTAAAACGCCAAAACTTAACTCCATCTTGTTCGTTATCACGGTCAACAACTTTAAGAATATAAAACTTTCTTGGTTTATATTGTTTAGCAAGTTCTTTGTCCGACTCTTTACCTGTTGACATAAGTTCTTCATAAACTTCGGTCAAAGGTGAACGTTCATTGTCGTTTTTTCCTGGGTCGTAAATTTTATTCCACTTTCCATCAATTTGTACTTCGTGGTACCATACCTCTTTGAAAGGTGATGAGCCGTCTTTTGTAGGGAGAATACGTAACCTTTTTTGACCTTGTTTTTCGTTATCCTTAAGGATAGCTGCAAAGTATTTTTTCATTCTTTCATCTTGTGTCATTGAGGTAGAAGATGAACCACCTTTTGTCGCTTGTTCGTACTGTGCAAGAACAGCGTCTAGAGAATTGTTTGTCGCCATATGTGTTAATTTAATTGTTTACTAATTATAAGTGTCAGCCGTAGTATAGTCAAATGAGTTAGATAAAAAAACGGTCCGAAGACCGTGTATTTATCTTACGTTTACAAAATCACCCATGTTTTCATCACCAAAATCTCTAAAGCTTTTTTTAATGTCAATCGGTGAATAATCTGAAATTTCTTTTTGAGTTAAAACATATTCATTTTTTCCAGTTTTTTCAAAGTCATCTTCTTTATCTTCAAAAAAATCTGAAAGTTTCTGATTATATGGACCAGAATCTAGCGTTCTTAATTCCAATTTTTCTTGTGGTGTTTTAACTCTATATTTTTCAATTTTACTTTCTAAATCATTAAGTTTATCTAAAATATTATCCATATTAGATAATTTATCTTCTAAATCACCTAAATGTTTGAATAAATTATCAAAATATTCTTCTTGTTTATCTTCGATATTTTTTTGAGATTTTACTAAATCGGTTATCTCAATTTCTTCACCCTTTTTATCTTTCTTTTCTTCAGACTTACCTTCATCATCTAACTTTTCAACATCAGGGTCAGTATTCGTATCAACAGGTGCCGGAGATTCATTAGGTGTCGGAGGTGGTGGTGTTGCAGCCGCTCCAGCAGCATCTACAGGTGCATCCGCGGGTGGTGGAACAGGTGCTCCCGCATCCCCACCAGGAGCTGGTGGTAAAGCTACTTCTTGTTCCAAAATATAATCATTTATTTGATTATATCTTTTTAATTCTTCTAAAATTTGTAAATCGATTTTCATTTTATCCGTTTAATAATTGTTTAATCCCTTTAGTGGTTTCTACTTGTATTCTTTTTGATTTTTGTACTGAATGGTCAAATCTTTCAATTAAACCATCTTTCATTCGTACAGTATAACAATCACCTGTGTCTAAATCACAAACTTCTTTATAACCGTTTCCAGTATCTCTTTCTGAAATTCTAGAATTCTTTCCCAAATATTTGTCTAATAAATCTTTTGTATTCATAATTACATTTTTTTATAAATATCTAATAAACCAAAAATGTTTAAGTATTATCTGTTTGTAATTGAATTAAATAATTCCAAAGCTTCGGTAACAATAGTTACATAATTAATTGTTAAATTAGAGTTATTCGTCTCAGAAACTGATATTGATTCACTAACATTACTCTTATTCCAATTCAATGAAATAAAGTCTGAAATACTTTCAGGAGTATCACTTGTAGTTACAATTCTTGACGCCCATCTAGCAACTAAAAAGTCGACTGATTTTCTTACATTAGAAAAACTTGCCATTGGTATTGATGTACTACTACACCAAAACTTTTTATCATCACCAAAATAACTTGAGCTTCCGCCCCAATATTGATTTAAAGTTATTTTACCATAATTATTTTCCCAACTATTAAATTTTTGGAATGCTCCACTGTTATTAAAGTTACCACTTTGTATATAAAAAGTTGCAAAAATAATCTTTTGTAGTAATACATCTGAAGTTGAATTTGTGATATTATTAACCATAATCTCATAAGATAAACTTGTAGATTTTGGATTATCACTTGGGCTATAATCATATTCACTTGAAAGTAAATCAATACAACTTTGTGTTACTTGATTACTAGCGACATTGGTTGTTTGAATACTATTTTCAATATTACTTGTTTGAGCATTTTGATTAATTCCTGTATTAGGTGCCGACTCACTCACATCAGATTTTTTAACTTTCTCTAAAATACCTTCTAATAAATTTGTTTTAATACTTTGTAAGTATTCATCTAATTGTGGTAAAGAATATATAGGTTGTCTTTGACCTGTAACTGTAGTTGAGAAATTACCAGGTACTATAGTATGTCTAACCCCTGTAATCATATAAGGTCCACTAAACATTGGTACATACCTTAAATTAAAGTACATTGTTGGTTGAATCATAGCGTTACCAAGCATATCTATACTACAAGCATAACTTCTATTTTTATATAAGTTATATAATGAAAGATTTTGAGTTGCTCCACCTCGATTACCAGCCTGATTAGCCATTTCATTTAAAATAGCTAAACTTTCCGCAGTTGATAGTCCATTATTTTGAGATACACTGAAACCTTTAAATATTGTTTGATTTTGAGTACCTATATCAACATTAAAACCAACTACTCTATTAGATTTATCCCAATCATTTTTACCTATTTGATTTTCAATTAAAGGATTATCCTTTGTTAAATCAAACGCATCATTTTTATATCTAAAATCAACACTTTTAATATCTAAATATTCACTTAATTTTCCACCGTAAAAACAAACCATTTTTGTTGATGAATTTCGATAATCAACATTCAAAAAACTACCGAATAAACTATTAGCAAAATCGTTAGTTCCCTCAAATTTAGGTATAGGATTTTTTGTAGCATTTTGAACATTATAAAAGTTCATATAAGCAGGTACATTCATAACAACAAAGTGGTTATGTGACAATATTTCATTTACCAAATATAACATATTACTTTTAACATTCATATCTGATAATTGATTTTTCAATTCGTAAACATCAACTAAAACTTTACTACCAATATCCCTTGAAGCCCTATCTAAAATTAAAACATCTTCAAATAATGTTTTACTTTTAAAATCTGTCCCTGAAATCCATTTGTCGTTTGTAGCTTTAAAAGATTCCCACAATTCAACTTTAGTTTGTGGTCCTTGTAACCTTGAATTAATTTTTTGACTTTGAATTGTAATATTTGGTAAATCAACTCTTAATCTTATCAATAAATTATTTAGTGATTTATTAAGAAAGTTTTCAATAACAAGTAAATAATTTGTCATGACTTCAAAAAACTTTTCTTTACCTATTTTATTATTCGGATTGTTTGTAACAGGATAATTAGTAAACGCATCAATTTGTTGTGTTACAATATATTGTGGGGCTAACGGATTTGTAGATAATGAACCAAAAACTTTAATTATTGTATCATTTATAAGTTGTTGACACACATCATTCCAAGTTGATGGTGGGAAATAAAAATTATGTATACCCTCATAAACTTGAATTCCATTTTCATCAAATAATAACGGCCATAAATTAGGTTCAGAATTTTCAAACCCCTTTTTAATTAAAATTTGATACCCACCTTCTAAATTAGCACTAGCAACTGTTAAAGTTACAAAAGAAGCAGGTGGTATTTGGGACTGGATTTGATTAGATTGTGTACCGTTAAGTTTTTGAGTTGCGTACATTTTAATTATAGGAGCGAACAACTTTATATTATTAACAGTAAATGCAATATTAAAATCAATAAAGAAATCTGTGATATATGAACCATTGTCACTATATGTAAGTTCGGGAATTTCAGAAAAACCAACATAAGTTTTTAAAGAAATCCATTCATTTGGATAATTAATCTGTGATTGTAATAATGTAACGTTACCACCATTAACCGGAAGTGAATTAGGTGTTGTAGTTTGATAACTATCGGGGTCAAATTTATCAACTAAAGGTAAATTTGAAAATGAATAAAATAATTTTTTATCAAAACTTGACGGGTTTCCAAATTTAAAAATAACATCGTAATTTAAAAATTGTTTTAAATAATCATTAACACTTATAAATTGTTTTTGTAAAATATTTTTTACTACTTCAGCACCAGTTTGTCCCGTTTGTTTTGGAACTTTCATCATTTGTCTCATCATGTACTGAAAATTTTTGAACCCAAACTCTGTTTCTGTTTCAGAATTCGAAACCAAATTACTTTCATAATCATAAACTGTTTTAGAAAAATTTAAAAATTCTATTTCAAATCTGTCTAAAACTTGTTTTTCAAAAATAGAGAACATTTCACTTATTTTTGTATACTCATATCCATTTTTATTAAATGAAAAATTAGATTGAATTGACGATTCAGTGAAAATTGTTTTAAGATATTCTTCGGGTGAAGGTTTAACTATTTTTGAAATATCAAAATAACCATAATGAGGTAATGACCAAAAATTTCTAACTGAACCATCGTAAACCGAGTTATTAGATAAAACTTCATTGGTAATCTGACCATTAGAATTAAAGCACTCGTTTTTAGTTTGATTTATTAAACTACCCTCAGACGGAAACGGATATTCATAATTTGAATCTAAAGTGTTAACTGATACTGACCAAGGTGTTATTTTCAAATCTCTCAAATCATCATTAGGGTCAAATCCTTCAGCTAAATTAATAACCGCACTATCAACATAATTAAGTGTTAATCCTGAAGCAAATGCATTTTGAATATCAACTTCTGTGTATGTAAAATCAATGATATTAAATCCTTGGTAAAAAACGTTAAAATCATTAATAAGTTTTGGATAAAACCCAACATTTATAACTGTAGATGTTTCAGACCCAATAACTGTATTTTTTTCTAATATAATATCAACCGCAGAACCATTTATATCTAATGAATAAATTTTTGTTGGGTCATTTGTGATTGGGTCGTAGTTAGCAACCTTATCAAAAGATGACCATGAAGAATTAATAATATCAAAACCTGTTTCTGTATATTTTTTATAACGATGCCAAATTGAACCTATTTTAACCATCCAAGAGTAAGGTACCTTATGGATAGCCCCAAACTTTTTAAGTGTCGCAAAAATATAATCTAAATCAATTGTTGCCCCATTTTCATAAGTTTTATATTTTTCCCTTAATGTCGCAATTGGTAAACTATTAATAAACAAATATGCCGCAGATACAAAAGGATATGTATCATAGTTTCTAAACTTTTCAACACCTTCTTGTATTGCATTTGTAAAAAATGGTGTGTTTAACATAGATGTAGTTTGAAGGGACGTTACGTTTCCACTATAGTCACCGTAAAGAACGTCTCCCTCAGTAACATTTTGATATTGGTAAACTCTTGAGTTATAAAAATCTGTTAGACTTGTTTCGTAACCTGTTGGTTCATTAATTGTCTCCATCAAAAAGTTACTAAACGGTTTTCCGATTGCATTAAACGTTGTTTGAGAAAAATTACATATAACTTTATTAAGAGTGTTAAAATTTAATACTTTTTTGGTATCAAAAGATAAATCAACATTTTGTATTGATTTACCATCAGCTAAGTTAGATTTTACCCAATTAAAATTAGTAAATGGATAAGTGTCAGTTAAATCAAATTTATTAGATTTAGTTGAATTAGAAATTAAATTTACAATATCGTTTTCATTAGTTAAAGAAACAATAGGTTGACTTTTTTTATCTGTTAAAACTTCTTGATTTATAAATTCAAATAATAAATTATCTGTTTGATTTTTTATATAACTAGTATTATAAATTCCCCTTATAAAATTTTGCCAACTTTGTCCTTGTCCTTCATTTGAGAATTGTTCTAAAATTGATAAAAAATTTGAGGAATTAAATCCGTAATTTTGAAGTTTTTGTATAAGAAACGGATTATCATTTGACAAACTATTTAATAAATTTATTTTTTCAGTATCGGAAATTAAACTTGTAATTTTATCCGATTCAGAAACATCATAATTTATTCTATTAAGTTTTGAATATGATGAAACATAAAAAAGTCTTTCAAATATCTCAAATAAAAATTTAATCTCTTCTTTATTTGAATAAACATCAGTCCCTATAGGGAATTCAATAGCATTGAGTGTTAATCTTTTAACATCTTCGGTTTGATTAAATCCAGTTTCCGTATCAGTATCTGTTTGAGAAACTTTTTCAACATAAGCTCTTATAAATTCTTCAACAAATTCAATCTCAGGCCAATATTCATAAAGATAACCTTGTGTTTGTTCAACAACATCACTTTCACCAGGATACCTAATCTCATATTTTTCTCTATTATCATTTGAAGTTGTTGCAACAATATATTGAGGCCATGGATAAATTGGAGTATCCTCACCAAGACCGTCATTTAAATTATCACTACTAGGTTTATCTCCTAAAATAGCATTTTTTCTAATTGTATTATTATTTAACTCCCAAGCTTTAGTATGAACATCATCTAATAATCTCAAAAAAGCTTCACCACTAGCAAAAATAACCGCTAAAACATTTCTAATATTAGGAACAAATCCAATACCTTTACTTTTATCTTGTAATAATTCAGAAAGAGCAAAAGTTAATTCTTTTTGTATTTCTTCTTTGTAAGACTGAGCTAATTTGGAAATATTATTAGTTTTTTCAATAAAAGATTTAGTTCCTTCAAAATAATAATATGTAAATTGCGGTATTTTATTTCCTTCTGAAGTTTTTATATTTCCAGTATTAAAATTATTAGTATCATCTAATTGACTTTGTAGATTAACAGTATCCGCAGAATTTGGTTGTTTTCCACCGTTTCTTTGTATATAAGTTTCAGTTAAATCAACATCATTAGATTTTAAATCTATCACAAATGTATCAAGGTCAATATCAACAGTAATTTGTGAAGATTTTGGAGATTTATTATTAATAACATAACTTCCGTTTTGTCCTAATGTAATATTACCATTTAATAAACCTTTTTTGTCATCACCATATTTACTTATTAACTCTTTAAGTTCACTTAACGCATCTTGTTTTTGTTGTTCTGTTTGAAATTGTTTTTTAAATGGATAGATTTTAATTTTTGAATTTTTTAAAACGTAAAAATTTTCAACATCCATGTACTTATCAAACCAAGATTTACCGTTTTGATAATAATAAACTTCTTTTTGATATTCTTGTAAATTTTTAACATAACTCTCACAATTAGTCAATGGGTCTAAATTTTCTTTAGTTAAAGAATCTGTAATATTTTTAACAAAATTTTCTAATCTATTTCTTAACTGAGGAACAGTAATTTCAGGAAAATCTTCAGGAATTAATCCTTTAGATTTATATTCACTATAAAGTTCTTTTACTTTTTCATAACCTCTTTCAACTACACTATTATCAACTTTTTTAAACTGTGATGGACCTTCACTTTTAGGTTCAATTCTTAACGTTGATTTATACATGTGTGGAGCGGCTAAAAGTCCAGCTAAACTTATCTCAGTTAATATTGTATATTTGTATGTGTAAAATTTTAATCTAATTGTAAAGTTACCAGTTAAACTATTAAAATCAGAAGTAAAACTTTGTAACATTAACGGTAATCTTAACGCTTTACCATAATATCCTTTAATTGTTAAATTAAACAAAGGGTATGGGAGATTGAAAAAACACCCGTATGGTGAGCTATCACCACCTTCAAATAAAGCCTTTCCCTTAACGTCCTCTAAAGTAATATCAATTACAGGCATGAAAGACATGTCCGTATTAATCCCTATTTGTACGATACCTAAAAGACCATTATCAACACTTTGTTCTTTACCTTCTGAATATGTTGACTGTCTATAGAAATAATCATCATTTTTAGATGGGTTTTTTATACTTTCGACTTTAGGTTGATTAACACCTAATCCCTTTAAAGAATTTAAACCTGTTATTTCATTAGTATAAGAATTATCTAAAAAAGTTTTACCACCAGGTTTTAAAAAGTTAACTTTTGCAATTGAAATTGTTTGAATATCACTATTGTTACCTGCACCGACAGCTAATTTAGTTCTAGGTAAAATATCACACTCAAGATTTGCGTACATAACCAAATCTTCCACTTTAACATGTCTTTCTTTTACTTTACCGTCAATGTCAACGATTTTGTTTGGGTCAACTACTATAATATTATTATAATCATAATCGACAAAAATATTTTCAGAGTTACCTACCATAATAAAAGAAGTGATTATCTAATGCTGATTTATAATCTTGTAAAGAAGTTATTAAAGGAAATGGAATAGTCAATATCGCACCATCAGGTATATTCCATTCTTGTCCACCAAAATTAGGATTTGCCATCATAATTAACCATCCAAATGTCGGTGAATTATAATATTGTTGCGAAACTTTATCTAATCTGGATTGATTAACTTTATATATAAATCTTTTATCGGTAGTTTTTGATGGTAAAGTAATATATGGTACAACAGTTTGTTTACCATCAATTGAAAAATTGTTATATCTATTATAATACTGAAATGCCATAATTAATTATTAAATTTTACTTTTCCTAAATAAGTTGATGTGTCATTATTTGTATTCTCAGATTTATAAAGATTTTGTATTTCCGTCTTTTGTTGTTCCGTTCCTCCAACAGTGGTATATGAGAATTTTCGAGTTTTTCCAGCCGGAAACATTTTAACATCTAAACCATCTTTATATTCAATATAATCATTATCTCCCTTAAAGTCTTTAAATAAATCATCACCCTTTTCAACTTCTTTTTTATAATCTCTAGCTAAATCGTTAGTTATATTTTTAAATTTATTTTGTAAATTATATGGTTCATCAACACTTGTTAATGTGTCACTTATAATTGACGAAATAAAATTTTCTTTAGTATTTGAGTTACTTAATATTCTTCCTATAATCATATAGAATGATTTATACGTAATATCATCAGTAAAATAATCACCTAACAAAAATATGTCACCAACACTTGGGTAATCATTTGTTATTATATTTTGGTTAACACAAAAATCATAAAATTCATCAATTGTTTGTCCAAAATCAAAATAATCAGAATAAAATTCTTCATACGTATTTGACACTTGAGATGAACTTTGACTCACATTATCACCATCTAAACCTGATAATGTATAAACATTAGCCGTTCCAACCGAATTAATTTTACCATCAGTCAGATTATCAATAATATTTAGTTTTTGAATAAATCTTACAAATGTTTGTTGGAAACTAGACATATCCTGAATAATTAAAGTTAAATCATTATTCATAACATTTTGAAGTTCTTTAACATAATTCACCATGTTTATTCTTACTTGTCTTAAATCACTTTCAAAAAAGTTAAAATCATTAACTAACTTATCCATAATTGGATTTGTATCATTTTCAATATCTTCAATTACTTTATCAAATAAATTTTTAACCGATTGTTCAATTTGATATGGTACACCATATATTCTACAAGGTACTGAATCACCATTAGATTTTACATCACCATTAATATAATATCTGTCTTGATTAATCATTTGAACAATTCCGTAATTGTATTTATCATTAATTTCTTGGAGTTTATTTGGTATTGTTTCAAAATATGATTTAGAAGACAATAATAAATTATCCATAATTTTTTGATAAGAAGTTTCACCAGACGAACCACCTTCAATAGGTACTGTTGTTATAATTTCACCAATAATTGACCCACCTTCATTTTGTTGTTGTGGTGAAAATCCAGTATTTGATATATTAGTTGTTATTTCAGGTGTAAGTCCTAAAAGTTGAGCCAATTCTTTATCTATAGCAGTAGTATCTTCAGTTGATGTTGCTCTTTCATCGTAAATTTCAGTGTTAGCATAATAGTTGAAAGATAATGCATTTTGAAGTTCTTCAACGGGTTTTGCTATACCCATTCCCCCAATAATATCAAAACTAAGTGTAACCTTAGCAATCATTGGTTGAATTCCTATACCTTCAGGATTTAAATCAAAATTTTCATACTGAAATTGTAAGTTTTTAGGAATAATTTTTGTGTTAAAAAAGTCCCCAATTCTTAAAACTAATACAGGTGGAGCCCCAAATGATGTATTAATAGAGTCATTAATTCTTGGTTTTCCATCCGAACCTATTATTGGTATTGTCTCACCCGGTCTTAAACACTGATTTAAAAAAGTCAGTCTTGAGTTAAGACCTTCAGGTGTCATTGAGTGAAAAGCAGGATTAAAGTATCTTATTTTTTCTCTTATTGAATCATAAACAAATGGAACATTTTCTTTTATTACTTCAAAATAATCACATTCAGTTAAAAGATTTCTCAAAATTCTTTTCCCTAAATTTTCTTTTAATTTTTGTACAATTGTTTTAGTTGATTTAGGAGTAGGTGTTTTAAGTGGAATTTTTATTGTTGTAATTTCAGGAACATCTGGGTTAGGAATAGTTTCTTGTTCAATTAATTCTATTGTAGGGGTAGGTGTTTGAATAAGACTTTCAATATTAATTTTTGAAATTTTTACTCTTCTACAAGCCATCGCATCAACTGCATATATTTGTGAATTACTTGTAACACCATCACTACCACTTATATCTGTATTACAATTCACTTCTCTACCTGTTGACCCATCAGCCATCTTTGGTATAGCAATCGTCTCAATTTCTCCTTTAGCCGCTTTATTTACTATTTTAAATGAACCATCTTCAAAAAATGGTAATAACTTTCCATTATCAAATGTTTTAAAGAATTTTTCTACGGAGTCGATTCTTCTTACAGACAAATTTTTATTATAATTAACAGTTGCGGTCGCTGAGGCTGAACCAACCATTTCTATTGAAATTTTTGCTAATCCGTTACTTAAAATTTCGTAAGCTTCATCTATGAAATTTTTATCATCTGATGATGCCTTTTTATATGATGGAATTATTACTGTATTATAAAAATCATTAATTTGTTTTTGATTTTCACAAAACTCAACATTATTTTTACAAAATCCTTCATTTATATTAAAAGTATTATTTGATGTTATAATAGACGAATCAATAAAATTTTGATTAGTATATGAATCATAGGTATCTTGATACGATACCGAACTTATTACTTTGTTTGTGTTAGGGTCAGGAATATCATTAAAAAAATAAAACCCTAAATCTTCATACGTAGTCTTAAAACTATCTATTAAAGAACTATTATTAACTCCTCCGCCTGACTCAGTACCAAGATTAGGAATTGGTTCAGTTCCGGAACCGGCACTACCATCTGTATTTGGTTCTGCAGGTATTTCCAAAACTATCTCTTCGTATTCTTCTTTTGTTAAGTTTGGTTTATTTAAAATTTCTTGATAAGTGTATAAATCACTAGT
>Ga0315903_10000344_pt1 | contig 69159 bp, 74 predicted proteins | sample LakEriMetagenome_7_FD_203524 | JGI IMG/M metagenome (GOLD analysis project Ga0315903, IMG submission 203524) | Freshwater fungal communities from buoy surface, Lake Erie, Ohio, United States - Buoy 2 MA119 | ecosystem: Environmental > Aquatic > Freshwater > Lake | place: USA: Lake Erie, Ohio... | reverse complement strand
TAAAATTAGTCCCATTTTTAAACAAGCATTGCTCCTCCTGCCTCTCATTTTTTTCGACTGGCGGTCCATATTTTTCTTGTATCTGCGACTTCAAATAATCTCGGGTATTTTCGTTGTGTTCGAAAGCAACATTTACTGAGGTCAATATGCCATGTTTAAACCTAAATTCAGAGCGAAGAAAATTGTCAGAGTATGGTGTCTTAAGGTTAGATTTAAAGACATCTTCGCCCTCCGGAGGTTTTCTCTCTGGCATTTTTGAAAAATCAATAAGCACTAGGGGACTAATGAGAGCTACCGCTCCATCTTTTATAACTTCAACCTCGTCTTTTCGCATCCCAATTCGAAATGGACCAAATCCAGAAGGTCCTGTAGGTACTGGTTCTGCTTTTACCGGAGGAAGAGCGTCTGCCGTGGGCTGTTGCTCGAATTTGGTTATGGGCTTACGAACCGCAAGTTCTGCTGCAGTACCTGAAAATGAATAAATTATTAATAGCAAGAATATAGATTTTTTCATATGCGTTACTCCATTACAGTTAATTTTTAAGTGTGCACATAGAAAGCAATCGTTGGATGCACAAGCTTTAAATGTCACATTATGCCTGCACTTGAATGCATTCTGGTCTTGACCCCCCACCCCATCCTCCACTTCTGGTTCACCGAACTCACCCCCAAGCAGCACTTCGCCAAAGACGCCGCCTTGGACGAAGACATCCGCACCCGCTTCGGTGCCACGTTAGAGGCAGCGGCTAAATGTGAGCTGTTTGCTTGGCGTGCCACGCCCGAGGGGCGGCTGGCCGAGGTGTTGGTGTTGGTGTTGGACCAGTTCTCACACAATATTTACCGCGACACCGCCCGCGCCTTTGCGCAAGATACGTTGGCCTTGGCGCTGGCCCAAGAGTTGGTGGCCAGTGGGCAAGACCGCAGCCCGCCTTTGGCACAGCGCGGCTTTGCTTATTTGCCCCACATGCACAGCGAATCCGCGCTGGTTCACGCGCAAGCCGTTGCCCTGTTTTCTCAGCCGGGCCTAGAAGACACCTTGCGCTTTGAACTGCGCCACCAAGAAATCATCACCCGCTTTGGCCGCTACCCCCACCGCAACGCAATTTTGGGCCGCGAGTCCACGCCCGAAGAGCTGGATTTTTTGAGTGAGCCGGGGTCGGAGTTTTGAGTCTTATCAGTTGGTTAGTGGCAACAACCAACTGACTGCCTTCGGCGACCAGCTTGTTCTTGAGCCACTTCCAGTAGTTGCGCACCTTCTTGTAGTCAGTCTGGTCGGTCAGCACAGCCACCAAGTACAGCCCCGAAAACCACCATTTTTCAGCCTCGGCATCCCATTAGCTGCAAATGTGCTGCGATTCAAACAGCTAGATTTTGCTGTCGACGTCGAACTTGTCGGGGAGGCTCGTCATGCTGAAATTTTGTCGTTGTTTGAGAGCAATCGGTGGCGCTTTGGAGGGTGCTCACGGCCACAGCCGCGTAAAGTCAAACGAAAGTTGCCGGTGGTGCCGAATAGTCAGCAGGACCACCTTTTCTTGGGCATCCATGGCCACATAGAGCACAAGATAGTCGCCGTGCAGGTATTCACGCAGCGCATCCGGCGCACCCGCAGGCATGGCCGCCAGCAGCGCCAGCGCCTCGGCCGACTGGGGTGGGTTGGCCAAGTAGCGCCGCCCGATGCGCGGAAAGCGCCGCAGGTTCGGGATAACCGTGGCGCGAATTTCGGCCAGCAAATCATCAAACGCAAAGCCCGCATTCGCTTCCACCAAAAACGCCTCAATAGATTCAAGGCGCTCCAGGAAGCTAGCGGTCAGCTCGACCCGGTACAGCAAATCAGCCACGTTGCTTGGCAGGTAGTTTGACGGCGGACTTGCGTCGCTGTTGCAGCTGGGCCAGGGCGGTGTCTGCTTCAAATGTGCGGCCTGCGGTGATGTCGGCAAGGCCGCGCTTGGCGTCGTCGATCAAAAGCAGGTGAATCCGTTCGCGCTCAAGCTGGTGGTAATAGTCAAGCCGGTCAGCGTCGATCAGGGCAACATAACTCTCGCCGTTTTTGGTGATGATCTTCTCTGCCCCCGCCTTGACCTGGTCGGCCAGTTCGGACAGATGGGAACGTGCTTGCGTAAACGGCACGACATCGCTGGCAGAAAAACCCATGACCGGCTCCTATGACATTACAGAATTCTGCACATTCTAGGCTGACTCAACTTTTTGCTGACTTACGGACTTTATGAAACCCGACTCCATCCTCCACTTTTGGTTCACCGAACTCACCCCCACCGCAACACCATCTTGGGCCGCCAGTCCACGCCCGAGGAGCTGGCTTTTTTGAGCGAAGCGGGGTCTGGGTTTTAAGTCATCCTCATTTGGTGGGCAGCGCTGATTAATCGCTTTAAACTACAGGCCATGCGACCGTCCGAAGCACTTTCACTCCACCGCGCTCAGATCCGAGAGATAGCGCTGCGTCACCACATGAGTGATGTGCGGGTGTTCGGCTCTGCCTTGCATGGCGACGATACAGCCGACAGCGATCTGGATTTACTGGTCGAGCCCACGGCCCAAACCACACTGCTGGACATAGGCGCTATTCGTTTTGAGCTCAAGCAACTGCTGCAAATGAACGTCGATGTGCTCACCCCCAACAGCCTGCCCGCCAGTTTCCGCGAGCATGTGCTGCGCGAGGCCAAGTCGGTATGAGCCGAGCACACCCACAACGGGTGACCGATTTTTTGGGGCATATTTCACAAGCCATTAATCGCATTCAAGACTAGACGGCCAGCATGACGATCGACAGCTTCATGGCCGATCAAAAGACTTGCGATGCGATCATTCGCAACCTGGAAATCATTGGTGAAGCGTGCAACAACGTGACCAAACATCAACTCGTTTGTGAAAAAGTCGCAAGAAACACCAGATGCCGAACTTCGCCTGGCCCGACAACGATTAAAGGATGTTTAAAAATGGCTGATACAGGTTACCAACCCGTTAAACACGATGCAGCTTTTCGCCAAGCGCTTTTGGATAAGACTGGCGTCAAGCCCGCATTTGACGCGCTGGAAGAGGAATACACTGCTTTGCACGCGATGCTGCAAGCCCGCCAAGCGGCTGGGTTGACCCAGGCCGAAGTGGCTTCGCGCATGGGCACCACGGTTTCTGCTGTGTCACGCCTAGAGGCTTCATTGCGCAGCGAAAAGCATTCCCCTTCTTTTGCCACCTTGCGCAAATATGCCAAGGCTTGCGGTAAGAAGCTGATCATTCAAATGGTTTGATACAGCCCCATGACCCCCACACTCATCACCACCCTCTCCGCCCTGCGTGCCCTTTACGGCCCAGCCCGAGAGCGGGCGCTCAAAAAGGAAATCCCGGCGCTCGATGCGCATGCGGTGCAGTTCATTGCTTTGTCGCCTTTTGTGCTGCTGGCCAGCAGCGATGCTCTTGGGCACATGGACGCATCGCCGCGCGGGGGCGAGCCGGGTTTCGTCAAGGTTTTAGATGCGCACACGTTGTTGATTCCCGATGCACCGGGCAATAACCGGCTGGACTCGCTAGAAAACATCATCGCCACGGGGCGCTTGGGCACTTTGTTCATGGTGCCGGGCTTTGACGAGACCTTGCGCGTGAATGGCCATGCGGTGCTATCCACCGACCCGGCCCATCTGGCGCTGTGTGCCGACTCACGGCGCACGCCTTCGCTGGTGATCCGCCTCACTGTGGAGTCGGTTTATCTGCATTGCGCCAAGGCCTTTATGCGGTCCAAGTTGTGGGACGCCAGTTGCCAAACCGACCGGGCCCAGTTGCCCAGCATGGCCGAGATGCTGCGCGACCAGATTCGCGCCTTCAAGGGCGATGAGATAGAGGCCGAAACCCAAGCCGAGATGATGGAGCGCTACCGCCAGTCGCTCTGAGGCACTGGAAAGCCCTTCGCCTGTTGGGCCGCAGGGCCGCTTGCCCCCGCAGCTGCAATGTAAAACGCAGCGCCCTGCCCCCGCGGTAACCATTCCCGCCGCCACTGCGAACTGAAAGGCTCGGATTGGACAGTCCCTGTTCAACCACCCACCCTTCAGGTTTCGCCCATGAAAACTTTGTTCAGATCCCCGCTTTCAGGTCCCGGCCTGGTGTTTGCCGCTTTGTTGGGGTGGGCGGGTTCCGGCTTGGCGCAAGGCACATGCAAATACACCAGCCCTGACAACACGCAGGCTTTGCTGGAGTTGTTCACCTCCGATGGTTGCGATTCGTGCCCGCCCGCCAACGCCATGGCGGCGCAACTGCTGAAGACCGACAAATCGATCATTCCGTTGTCTTATCACGTCACTTATTGGAATTATCTGGGTTGGCCCGACACGCACAGCCAGGCCGCTTTTGATGTGCGGCAGCAGTCTTATGCCCGCATTTCGCCACGTCGCAGTGCTTACACGCCCGCCTTCTTCGTTAACGGGCAAGAGTGGGCCGATTGGTCCCGCAACCGCAGCCCACTTGAAAAGGCCAAGTCCCCCATTGCCCCGGTTCGCTTGTCGGTGACTTTGCAAGAGGCCCCGGCCCACTCGGTGGATGTGGTGGTGCGCTTAGAAGCCGTAGCCGGGCAACCCGCCGTGCCACTGGACAGCGCACAACTGACTTTGCTGTTGGTGCAAGACGGCGTGGTGTCGCGCCCAACGGCGGGCGAGCTCAAGGGCGTCACCCTTCGGCATGAGCATGTGGTGCGCACCACCCAGCAACTGGACGCCAGCGCGGCCCTGCAGCGCAATGTGTCGCACCGCTTTAGCTTGCCCGCATCGGGGGCCAACGAGCGCTGGGGCGTGGTGGCCTTTTTGCAGTCGCGCGATTTGCGCGTGGTCTACCAAAGCTTGGATGCACCCCAGTGCTTTTAAGTCGCTTGAGTCAGTTTTGTCGGCATGGTTCGCCGGGTAGCGAGATAGGTACGGGAATGGTGATATCGCGGCGCCAAGTCATGCAGGCAGCCCTTTTCAGCCTGAGCACTTTGAGCATACTGAGCGCTCTGGGTCTGGCGGCCCCCAGCCAGGCTGAAGAAAAAGTCTGGCTGCAAGCCCATGAGCTTTTCGCCACCACATCCCGCCAAGTGCAAGCGCGTGAGGTGGTGTTTGAATTTGAGGTACCGCCCCTGCATGCCTTGGAGCGTCAAAATTTCCGTTTTCTGGCAGCACCCAACGTGATTGAGAGGGTGATTTATCCGCCCCTCTCGCCCAAGCAAAAGCCGGGACACACGCAATACCTGCAAAAAGTGCGCATCCGGGTGTTGCTTGCCAAGGGGCAAGGGCATTCAGGCCAAGTGACGGCCATCGCCCAGGGCTGCAACCTGGATTTGGACATTTGCTTCCCCCCGTTTCAACACGTTCACACCCTCAAGTGGCCTTGAATAAGGTTTGAACATGGGTTTTACATTGGGTTGAACCCAAAGCAAAACTTTGTTTAAGCCAGCAAAACTGAAGCGCTCACCGTGAAGCACCGCGACCGTCTTACTTTTTTTGCACCGGGTTGGCCAGCAGCAAGTTGGCCGGGTAGGCGCGCATGAATTCACGCGCCTTTTCCAGCGGGGCGTTGAGCCAGGCGCCGTATGCGCCTTCGTTCAAGATGGCGGGCATGCGTTTTTCGTTGCCGTTTTGTCCATAGCGGTTCATCAAGGCATGGCTGTTGGCGTTCACGGTCAACAGGGTGAAGCTGATGATTTCTTCGCCGTCTTTGACCCAACGCTCCCAAAGACCAGCCACGCCCATGGGTTTGCCGTCCACGCGGGCAATGCGGGTGGGCACGCCCTTGCCGCTGCGCCAATCGTCCTCAAGAAATGCCTGCATGGGAATGATGCAGCGCTGCCCACTGAGCCAAGTGTCTCTGGAGTTGGTCGAGGTGCTCATGGTTTCGTAGCGGGTCACGGCCAATTTGGTGGAGCGCAATTTGGCGTCAGACGCCGATTTAACCCAGCGCGGCACCAAACCAAACTGACCTTGCGCCAGTTCCATGCCCAGCGGCGCGGGGCTAACAGGTGCTTCAGCGCCCGAGGCTTCCGAGGCTTCAGGCGCTTCAGAGGCCAAAGGCGCAGCAGCGTCGGCCAAAGGATCTGTTGTTGGCTGGGCCAAGTCAGCACTGGCTACCCCGGCTTTGCGGATAAAAAAGCCCTGTTTGCGGGGCCAAACTTCTTTGTCCAGCAAATGGGTGGGGGGGGCGATGCCAAAGGCTTCGGCGTAAAGGTCGGCGCTTTTCAGGCATTCGTATTGGGTGCTCATGCGGGCGATGCTAACCCAGTGCCACCACTCGGGCTTGGCCACCCACACGTTGCCAACATGAACATGATCCAGAACTCAACCATGTTCGTGAAATGATCACGGTCATGTCCAAGTTCAGGGGGCTTTCTGAAGCATCGGCCAAGCTGATACGCTCAGCCCTTCACTTGTTGGACCTTTTGGGTCTTTTTGCCTTTCTGCGATGCCTCTTTCCGGCGCTTGTCATGCTGATCCGCTTCAATAAACCTTATGGCGTGCTGAGCCAGTTCACCCCCGAGGGGCGCTGGCGCGGGCTGAAAGACCACATCGACCTGCCGGGCGTTTATGTGGCCGGGCGGCTGGACGCCGACAGCGAGGGCTTGCTGCTGCTGACCGACGATGGGCCACTGCAAGCCCGCATTGCCGACCCGCGATTCAAGATGGAAAAGACCTATCTGGTGCAAGTCGAGGGGCTGCTAGACGAATCCGCGCTGACCCGATTGAGCCGGGGCGTGACCCTGAACGACGGCCTCACCCTGCCCGCCCGCGCCAGCGCCGTGCAACCGCCCCCCGATTTGTGGCCGCGCCAACCCCCCATACGTGAACGGCAAAACATACCTACCTCTTGGCTAGAACTGGTCATCCGCGAGGGCCGCAACCGGCAAGTGCGGCGCATGACAGCTGCCGTAGGTTTGCCCACATTGCGCTTGATTCGCACGGCCATTGGGCCCTATAACTTGCAAGATTTGCCCTCTGGCACTTGGCAAGAGACCCCGGTTTAAACGATGTTTGAACCGTTTTTGAACGCTGTTCGCCCCTGTTTGATGAGGCCCACAGATTTCAAACTGTCAAATCCGACACAATCACCCCTGTTTATCAACTCTCTGGATACTGAATGTCTGAATTACTGAGCAAATTGCAGTGGCGTTATGCCTGCAAAAAAATGGACCCCAGCAAAGCTGTGCCCCAAGAAAAAGTAGACCGCATCATCGAAGCCGCTCGCCTGGCCCCTACTTCGAGCGGTTTGCAGCCCTTCGAAATCATCTTGGTGACCAACCCTGCTGTGCGCGAACAGATCAAACCCAAAGCCTGGGGGCAAGCCCAGATCACCGATGGTTCGCATTTGTTGGTGTTTGCGGCCTGGGACAATTACACCGCCGATCGCATCAACATGATGTTTGACATGACCAACGCCCAACGCGGTGGCAGCAACGAAGGCTGGGAAAACTACCGCCAGATGTTGCTCAAAACCTACCCGGCCCGCGATGCCCAGATGAATTACGAGCACGCCGCCCGACAAGCCTACATTGGCTTGGGTGCCGCCCTGATTGCCGCCGCTTTTGAAGAAGTGGATGCCACGCCCATGGAAGGCTTCGATCCCGCAGCGGTGGACGAAATTTTGGGCTTGACCGCCCGTGGCCTGAAAAGCCTGGTGCTGGTGCCCCTGGGTTACCGTGCCGACGAAGGCGATTGGTTGGTCAACCTGAAGAAGGTTCGGCGACCAACAGAACAGTTCGTGACGGTGGTCAAGTAAAGCCAGCGGATACTTGCCGCCTATAAGCGGCCAAGTTTGCCGTTGCACACCCTGCATAAAGGGTCCAACAAAGCCGCAAACCTTGCGGCTTTGTGCTTTAACATCAGACCTCTCACAATTCGGGAAAATTCCCCGGCAACCAAGGAATCACCATGGCCAAAGGCGAACAACGCAGCAACAAAATGGCCAAGAAGCCAAAGAAAGACTCGTCACCCCCCAAGACGTTTACTTCAGACCGCCCCATGGCGCCGGCCACCTTTGTGGCACCACGCGGCAAAGTCAAAGACAAGTGAAGCGCTGAACGGGGCCACAACCGGCCCCGCTGTCCTGAGCTTATTTGACCTGTTTGCACCATGCCCGAGCACTTACAGATTTTCACCGTCCGCGTCTTGCCCGCCGACTTGCAATACGACGTCGAGGGGGATCTGACCCTGCTAGAGGCCGCCGACATGTCGCGGGTGCAGTTGCCCAGTTCTTGCCGCAACGGCACTTGCCGAACCTGTATTTGCCAATTGGTCAGTGGCGAAGTGGTTTACACCGTGGAGTGGCCAGGACTTTCGGCTGAAGAAAAAACCGAAAGCTGGGTATTGCCTTGTGTGGCACGCCCTGTGTCCAACGTGGTACTGGACCAACCCACGGCCACGGCAGGCTGAATTCTGTGCAAAAAATAAGCCCTGTTTACGAAGACGAACACCTGCTGGTGCTGGAAAAACCCAGTGGCTTGTTGTCAGTGCCCGGTCGGGGCCCGGAAAAGCAGGATTGCCTGATCTCGCGTGTGCAATCCCAATGGCCTGAAGCACTGGTGGTGCACCGCATAGACCAAGATACCTCGGGTTTGCTGGTGATCGCGCGCGGCCAGGAGGCGCAGCGCCGCATGAGCCGCCTGTTTGAAACCCGCCAAGTACACAAGCGCTATGTGGCCGTGGTAGCGGGTCAAGCGCAACAAACCCAGCAAGGCGTTGAGGCCGACGCCGAAGGCTGGCGCACCATTGAGGGGCCGATATTGCTGGACTGGGAGCGCCGCCCGATTCACATCATTCACCCCGATGGCAAGCCCAGCCGCAGCCGCTTGCGTGCGCTGCAAAGCAGTGACACCGCCACCCTGGTCGAGCTAGAGCCTGTGACCGGACGCACGCACCAATTGCGCGTTCACTTGCAAAGCATTGGCCACCCCATATTGGGCGATGCACTTTATGCGCCCGCTGCGGTCAGGGCCCTGAGCCCACGCTTGCTGCTGCATGCGCAGTCGCTCAACTTTGCACACCCGTTCACCGACGCGCCCCTGTCTTTTTCGCAACCGACCAACTGGTCAGCCCATGCCCCTTACGGTCAATTCAAGGAGATTCTGAAAATGTCTTTTGATGTATTCAAGCAACAAGCTTTAGCCGAAGGTTTTGACGAGGTGCTGGAACGCACTTGGGCCGCTGACACGGTGCTCGAGACACACACGCACCCATTTGCAGTCAAGGTCAAGGTCACAGAGGGACAAATGTGGCTGACCATTGGGAGCCAAAAACGCTACCTGACCCCGGGCGATGAATTTAGCCTGCCAGCCGACGAACCCCACGCCGAACATTACGGCCCGGAGGGGGCGACCTATTGGGTGGCCCGAAAAAACTGAGGCTTACTCTTCAATCCCCAGCTCTTGGATTTTGCGGGTAATGGTGTTGCGACCAATGCCCAATTTTTGTGCCGCTTCGATCCGGCGACCACGGGTGGTGGCCAGTGCGGCTTGAATCAAACTGGTCTCAAAGCGACGGGTCAACACATCCCACACGTCGGTGCGCCCGGTATTCAACAAAGCCAAGGCTTCTTCTTCCAGCCCTGATTCCCAGATTTTGGCCATAACGGGGCTGACAAGAAGCGACGGCGAACCAACTCCAGATTCTGTGGCTAAAGGGTGCGCAAGGCTTGCAGACGCTTCGCCCGCATGCTGCGTTGTGTCTTGATGCGACCCATTCGCCCAAACATCTTGCGTGGTAGCAATAGAAGCCAAAACCCCTGCAGCCAACACTTCGGGGGGCAAATCCTTCACCTCAATCACTTGCGCTGGCGCCATCACGGTCAGCCAATGACAGATGTTCTCCAGTTGCCGCACATTGCCTGGAAATTGGAAATGACTTAGCCGCTCCAGAGCTGCATCTGCAATGCGCTTGGGTTCAACACCCAATTGCTGCGCACTGCGCTGCAAAAAGTAACGCGCTAGCATGGGGACGTCTTCACGGCGCTCACGCAAAGCTGGCAAACGCAAACGAATCACGTTCAGGCGGTGGTACAAGTCTTCCCGGAAAACGCCCTCTTTAACGCGTTGCTCCAAGTCTTGGTGGGTGGCCGCTATCACCCGCACATTGGCTTTCACTGCACTGTGCCCGCCGACCCTGTAAAAATTGCCGTCCGACAACACGCGCAACAAGCGGGTTTGCAGGTCAAAAGGCATGTCCCCAATTTCGTCCAAAAACAGCGTGCCGCCATCAGCCTGCTCAAAACGACCCCGGCGCGAGGCTTGGGCCCCCGTGAAGGCACCCCGCTCGTGGCCAAAGAGTTCGCTCTCCAGAAGGTCTTTGGGAATGGCCGCCGTGTTGATGGCCACAAAGGGTTGATTGGCACGCGGCGAATGTTTGTGCAGTGCATGCGCGACCAGTTCTTTGCCGGAGCCCGATTCGCCCGTGATCAGCACGGTGACATGGCTTTGCGCCAATCGCCCGATGCCGCGAAACACGTCCTGCATGGCGGGTGCTTGGCCCAGCATTTCGGGCGCTTCGGCCATTTTTTCTTCGGCCACGTCTTCGCGCTGACTTTCTCCAACGGCACGCCGAATCAGTTCCACCGCTTTGGGCAAGTCAAACGGTTTGGGCAAATACTCAAACGCCCCGCTCTGAAAAGCCGACACGGCACTGTCCAGGTCAGAAAACGCGGTCATGATGATGACCGGCAAACCGGGCATGCGCTGCTTAATGGCGCTCAACAAATCCAGCCCCGAGCCTCCCGGCATGCGAATATCGCTAACCAATACCTGCGGTCCTTCCCCCTCGCTCTCGGCATCCAGCGCCTTTAAGACCTCGCGTGGGTTGGTGAAGCTGCGGGTCGGCAGCCCCTCGCGCAAGAGTGCTTTTTCAAGCACAAAGCGAATGGATTGGTCATCGTCTACGATCCAGATCGGCTTCATCAACGTGGCACTTTCTGTGTTTCTCAAGGCAATGGAATCAAAATTTTGAAGTCCGTACGACCGGGCTCGCTGTCACACTCGATCATGCCGTGGTGTTGTTGCACAAAGGTTTGAGCCAATGTGAGTCCTAGGCCAGAACCACCCTCTCGCCCCGAAATCAACGGGAAGAAAATCCGGTCCTTGATCGAGTCTGGTACACCAGGCCCGTTGTCGACTACATGCAATTCCAATGCCAGGCGATAACGCTTTTTGCCAAAAGTGACTTGCCGAAGGATTCGGCTTTTGAGCGTGATCGCCGCATCGCCTTGCGCAATGCGGTCTTGCAGGGCTTGGGCAGCGTTGTGTGAGATGTTCAACACGGCCTGAATCAGCTGTTCGCGGTCGCCACGGAAATCAGGAATCGAGATGTCGTAGTCACGAACCACTTGGAGACCCTTGGGGAACTCGGCCAAAATCAGTGCCCTCACCCGCTCACACACCTCGTGAATGTTCACATCGCTCACCACATGCGGGCGGCGATGCGGCGCCAGCAACCGGTCTACCAAGGTTTGCAGTCGGTCAGCCTCGTGAATGATCACCTGGGTGTATTCGGTCAAGTCTTTGTTGTCCAGCTCCATCTCCAACAACTGAGCCGAGCCTCGGATACCCCCCAGCGGGTTCTTAATCTCATGGGCCAAGTTGCGAATCAGCTCCTTGTTGGCCTGGGCCTGGTCCAGCAGACGCTCCTCTCGTTCTTGCCGTGTTTGTTGTTCTACGGGCAACAACTCCACAATGACTTCTTCGGCTTGGTCAGAGGGCGCAACGATAACGTGCACAGGCAAGGGGTCGTCGTGGTGCATGCGGCGCAACTGTGCTTCGTAGCGCAAGGCTGCAAACTCATTTGATTGCGCCCCCACTAGGGCACTGATCAATGGCTGCGGATCAAGAAAATAATCCGGCATGGGCGTGTCAAACAAGGTTCGCCGAGACATGCCCAAAGCGTCCTCTAGCGCCGCATTGACAAAGCGCACGCGGCCCTGCCCTTGAAGCACTGCCACGGGCGTGGCCAGCAGATCGAGCGCCTGAAAGCGCGAAACAGGCGGGCTCATGGTGTTGCGCCTTTCGCTGTCAATGGGTATCGAGACAATTCGCGTTGCAAGCTGTCCATGTCTCTTTCGGCGCGGGAGATGGCTGCCTTGAGTTGAACCACCCGCTCTAGGGACTTGCTTTGGTTTTGGGTCTCGGCTTGAGACTTGGCAGGCTCAGCCAGCTTGTACTCTTGCAACAGTTCAAGATGTTGTTTTTGGATCCGCTCTAACTCCTGCGCCAAAATGGCGCGCGCCTGAACATCACGTTCGCCTTGCAAGGCCGCCATCGGGCGCGTTGGCTCTGTCTTGGTGCGTCCCTCGTTCGTGCCCGCACCTTGGGCGGGATTCCCCAAACCGTTTACAGCTTGGGGACGCAAGCCGGGAATCACCACGATGTTTTGCTCTGCCAGGGGCTGGCAAACGGCCATGTCTTTGGGGGTGTTGGTGTACTCCTGCCCACAACGGTAGATGGTTTCTTGTGCCACAGCGTTCCAGCACAACCCGACACCCAGCAAGCACAGGGACGCCATGGGCATCACTGCTGACCCTGTCCACTGGCTGTTGTTGGCTTTTCGCCTCATGCACTGCCTCCAAGGGTTGAGGTTTAAAAAATCAAAATACCGTTAACCAGAAAAAAAGGACAGCCGAAGCCGTCCTTTTTGAAATTGCACTGAGGGGTGCAACAGCATGCATTGGCGCTTACAGCGAGTAATACATGTCGTATTCGACAGGCGACACTTCGACGCGGCTGCGGTTGACTTCCAACATCTTCAATTCAATGTAAGCGTCGATCCACGAGTCGGTGAACACGCCACCCTTGGTCAAGAAAGCACGGTCGGCATTGAGCGCGTCCAAGGCTTGGTCCAGGCTGGAGCAAACCGTAGGCACCAACTTGTCTTCTTCTGGAGGCAGGTGGTACAAGTCTTTGGTGGCCGCTTCGCCGGGATGGATCTTGTTTTCGATACCGTCCAAGCCAGCCATCAACAAGGCTGCGAAGCCGAGGTAAGGGTTGCACAATGGATCGGGGAAGCGGGCTTCCACACGGCGTCCTTTGTCGCTGGCGACGTTGGGGATACGGATCGATGCCGAGCGGTTTTTGGCCGAATAAGCCAATTTGACCGGAGCTTCGTAGTGTGGAACCAAACGCTTGTAGCTGTTGGTACCTGGGTTGGTGATGGCGTTCAGGGCACGCGCGTGCTTGATGATGCCGCCAATGTAGTACAGGGCAAACTCGGACAAACCAGCGTAGCCGTTGCCTGCGAACAGGTTTTTGCCGTCTTTCCAGATGGACTGGTGAACGTGCATGCCGGACCCGTTGTCGCCAGCGTAAGGCTTGGGCATGAAGGTGGCGGTTTTGCCATAAGCATTGGCCACGTTGTGGATCACATACTTTTGCAGCAAGGTCCAGTCGGCGCGCTCAACCAAAGTGGAGAAACGGGTGCCGATTTCACACTGACCAGCGCCAGCCACTTCGTGGTGGTGCACTTCGACCGGGATACCCACGGATTCGAGGATCAGGGACATTTCGCTGCGCATGTCGTGCGTGCTGTCCACTGGTGGCACTGGGAAGTAACCACCTTTGACGCGGTTACGGTGACCACGGTTGCCGCCTTCGAGCTTGGCACCACTGTTCCATGGGGCTTCAGCTTCGTCGATGGCGTAGAAAGTGTTGTTGGGTTCGGTGCTCCAGCGCACGTCATCGAACAAGAAGAATTCTGGCTCGGGACCGAAGTAAGCGGTGTCGCCCAGGCCCGATTGCTTGAGGTAAGTCTCGGCGCGCTTGGCGATGGAACGTGGGTCACGCTCATAGGCTTTGCCGTCGGTGGGCTCGATCACGTCACAGATCATCACCAAGGTGACTTCTTCGAAGAAGGGGTCAATGATGGCGCTGTTGGGATCAGGGATCAACAACATGTCAGAAGCTTCGATGCCCTTCCAGCCAGCAATAGAGGAACCGTCGAAGGCTTGACCTTCTTCGAACTTGCTTTCACTGAACTGCGACACGGGCGCAGTGATGTGCTGCCATTTGCCACGGGTATCGGTGAAACGGAAGTCAACAAACTTGACTTCGTTCTCTTTCACCATCTTCATCACGTCTGCGACGGTCTTGGCCATCAAATTCTCCTGAATGGAAAGGGGTTAAAAAGTGTACGAACAGGTCTTGCAGTTTCTGTGCCAACTTGGGGCAAATTAAGCCGCCTGAACAGCCCGTTATTGTGCCTTGCGCCAAGCCCATTCACCCCTTGAGACTTAAAAAAACCAAATTGAAGTCTTGTTATGACCGATTTCTTATGTCTCACGGAGAGTCAATTTGAGTTTCAAGGGGCCAGGAATTTCAGGTTCGCATTTTTGCGTGCACCAAAATAATACAATAAAGCACCAATTTAGTGCAATAAAAATCAACGCACCATTTCAGGGCCATATTCCAATGCATACGCTGTCAAGCCTTTGCGCAGGTCCACATAGGCGAGGTCGGCAGATTCTGGTTCACCTTTAACACCCAATTCAATATGCCGACCCCATTGCGGATGGTCAACACTGGGCAGGCTGAACACTTTAACGCCCGGATGTTGGACTTCTATGGACTCCATCAGCGGGGTCAGGGTGGCCTCCATGGCGCCGAAAATAATCACAGATTTTTCTACGTAGGCATTTTTGTGAAAGTGAGCGCTGTACTGCGCGTCCAGAACCGACTCGATCATGGGCCATGCCATGACGGGAAAACCGGGTACAAAATGCACCACGCCAACGCCCGAACCCCGGCAACTGAAGCCTGGAATTTTGTTGTACGGATTGCGAATGATGGCGGCCCCCTGCGGGAACACACCCATGTTCAAACGGTGCACGTTATCGGGACGATCCGGCTCATAAGCCACGCCTTGCTCTTTGGCCGTGTCTTGCATGCGTTCTTGTATCAACAACTTGGCTTCTGGGTGCAAAACCAGGGGCATGCCTAAGGCGCGTGCGGCACATTGACGGGTGTGGTCGTCCGGGGTGGCCCCGATGCCGCCACAACTGAACACCACATCGGCCGATTCAAAGGCGCGTTTCAGCGTGGCCGTGATGCGCTCTGGGGAATCGCCCACATATTCGGCCCAAGACAGGTTCAAGCCTCGTGCAGCCAGCAACTCAATGACTTTGGGCATGTGTTTGTCGGATCGCTTGCCCGACATGATTTCGTCGCCAATGATGATCAGGCCAAATGAGGGGGTCATGTTAAAAACTTTCAGCAAAAAAATCAGTGATTGCGCCTAGGCTCAATGTCGGTCACGTCGTCCGAAGACCCCATCGGCCCCGAGCCCAACCGTGCGGCAGCATAAGAAGAACCGGCCTCTTTGGGCAGCACCTCTTCCGCAACAACGTGCTGACCTTCAAGGCGCAGAGCCTGTAAAGCCGATAAAGCGAAATGGGCAAACCATAGCGATGAAAAGGTAAAAACCAAGGTGTAAATCCAGATCGCTATCGGTATCAGAATGACAAATGCTGCGGCAAACAAGGCCCCCGAGGCCCAAACCAAGCTGGGCGCAGCGCCCATGAGCCCGGTGGCCACACCCATACCCAACAAGCTTATGCGGTGACGCGCCATCAAGGTGTGCCGTTCGTCAGCGCTGGCGAACTCGGCCAACACATCAAATGCCATAACGCGGTAAGTCAGCCAGCCCCAGATCAGAGCGGGCAATAACATGGCCAGGGGCGGCACCAACCACATGGGCAAGGTCAACAACAGGGCCCCTAAAGCCAACAACAAGGACGAAAAAGTCCACCATAAACCCAGCAGCAAACCTCCCCCTTGCTTGCGCTGGAGGTCCGCAAAGCGACGGTCGGCGACCAACCGGGTGAGCGAGGGGGTCATCAGAAACGAAACCGCCAACAACGAGGCCACCACCACGATGGGCGTGACGGTGAAAATAACCAACAAAGGCGCCACGACGGTTTTGAGATTGGCCAGGCCAAGGCCCTCAAGCCAGCCCCAGACCACGGCCAGCCAACTGGAGGCGTCCAACCAGGCCCGCACCAAAGTGAGGGATGAGTCCCAATACAGGTAGCCCAAGAGCCATGACAGTGCCACGATCACCACCAAGGGCAAAAAAGACAAGCCGATCACGCGGGGATACAGGCAATACAAGGAAGCACGCCAAAAAGAATCTGCCAAAAGTTTCATGATCGAAGCTTAACAGTCGTACTTCTGGCCGATGGCATCGCCCTGTTCAGGCTCGCCCCGCCAAGCGCAAAAGGCCTTGCCACTGTTGGGCCCAAAAACCCTTGCCGTAGTCGCGGCCCAGCGCCAACTGGTCCCGCACGCCCGTCGGTTCGTAGCGCAAGCTAAAGTCTGCCGTGCCAAAAAGCATGTCCCACCAGGGCAACAGCACACCGAAGTTGCAACCGCCCAGCACCGTTTGCCCGTTGCGAATCGATTCGTGGCCAATACCGACACTGTGATGACGTCGGTGAAAGCACGGGCTGATCCAAAGGCGCTCGCCAACGCGGCCAAACCAGATCCGCACATTGGCGTGCTGAAAGCTCTCGCTCAATTGGCTGAGGGCCACCAGAGCCACAAACTGCCCGGGGCCAACCCCAATCAATACGGCCACGACAGACAACAACAAACTGGTCAAGATGTCGTCGAGCAGGTGATTGCGGTTGTCGGTCCACATGTTCATGTGGCGTTGCGAATGGTGCAGCGAGTGCAGCGCCCACCAGGTGTCTGACTGGTGTTGGGCACGATGCACCCAGTAATGCACGAAGTCAAAAATCACCAGATAAATGAAAAAGCTCACCAACGCGAGATCGGTCACACCGGGCCACAAAGCGTCCAAATGCAGCGTAGGCCACCCCATGCTGCGCAGCCAACCCCAGCCTTGTTCAAAGGCAGCATCCAGCGTAAAAAACATGACCAGCTTGAACAAACCCAGACGGTGAATCAGGGTGTAAAGCACATCCACACGCACCGCTTGTCGGTCTGGCTGAGCCTCAACCGGCCATTGACGCTGAAGCGGCCCGATCACGACCAGAAGCACAGCAATCTGAAGCAGGCCCACCACCAACCAACCCGTGCCTTCGTAGGCTTTTTCGAGCAAATGACCCTGGCCTGCAGCAAAGGCAATGGGCTGAACCACCCCTTCGTAAAGAGACTCTTGCAACCAGGCAAAACTGTCCAGCAAAAAGTTCATCTGTTTATTTTCCAGAAACTGTCAAAACCGATAAATTTAAAGGCTGTTGACGTATCCATGCACGGTACTCAGGGTGCTCACGCAGGGTGGCAAAGCACAAACCACGGGCTTTCAAGCCGACGATCAAGGGCTCCAAAACCACGGGTGCCCAAGGGTCCTTACGCGACCAGATGCCCAAATGGGCCACCAAAATATCTCCTTCACGGATACTTTTGAGCGCCTTGCTCAGGAGTTTTGCATTGGAATAGGGTTCACTGGGCAATTCGTCGCCCAAAAAACCGGCATCGGCCCAGCCCACATGGGCGAAGCCACATTGCCGAGCGGCGGCTACCAATTTAGCTGAAGTTTTGCCCCCAGGGGCGCGAAACAAGGGCAATGGGCTTTGCCCCGTCAAATCTTGCAGACGACGCGCGGCTTGCTGCAAGTTTTGGCAATAATCTTTGGAAGTCCAGACCAAGCTCTTGCCCGACTGCTCACCCGAACTGGGTTGAATACGGAATTTTTGGACATCACCCTCGTTCAGGTCAGCCCGCCAATAGGCATGGTCCCAAGTGTGCGAAGCAAAAGCATGGCCCTCAGCGGCTCGCGCTTTCCACCAGGGTGCCCAGTGCTCACCCAGTGAGCCATCCCCTTGTTGGGTTTTTTCTTGGGCAGCAAAGAAGGTCACCTGCACCTGCTGCCGCTGAAGTACTTCAGCAATCAAAGGGGCTACGCCCATATGACCCGTGTCAAAAGTCAGGTAAACCGGATGTTTGCAAGGGGCTTTTGGCGCTTGTAGCGTTTGCGCGGCAGCACTCAAGCAAAAAGCCACAGCACTCAGGGCCAAGGCCTTCAAAGGAATCTGAAGCTCAGTTGCGGCCCGCATGATCCAACGTCCAGACCCCATGAGGGGACTTGCCCACACGCACTTGGCGCACCACTTTGCGGCTGGCGATGTCTACCACGGTCATCTTTTTGGACCAACGTGACGCCAACAAGAGCGTTTTACCGTCTTTGCTGACTTCCATACAGTCAGGACCCGAGGGGCCCGGTAACTCAGCCACCACTTGCAAAGTGGTGTAGTTGATCTGGCTGACTGTGTTGGCCACCCGGTTGCTGACAAAGACATGCTGTCGGTCGCCCAGGGCACGAAACGCGTGGGCGCCTTTACCGGTCGTCAGGGTTTTGATCATTTTCGGCACAGGGCCAGTCACGTCATAGACCTCGACCCCATCGCCCCCGGTCAATCCAACCAACAAGGTTTTGTCATCAGGCGTGCCAAACACATCGGCGGGCATGGGGCCTGTGGGGACCCGACTCATTAATGTTTGCGTGTTCAGGTCAATGGTGACCAACTCGTCACTGTCTTGCATGGTGACCCAAACGGTCGTGCTTTTGCTGTCGATCCAGAGGTGACTGGGGGTCTTGCTGGTTGCAATGCGCTTGACCAAGCTTGGCCTCTGGCCATCCCAGCGGTAAATGTCCACATGGTCCAAGCGGTTGGCAGCGGTGACAAACCATTTCATGTCGGGGGAAAAGCGCAGCTGGTAGGGGTCCAGAATGCCCGTGAGGGTTCGCTGCACCACCGCAGTTCGGGGGTCAATAAAAGTGAGCGAATCGCTCAGGGCATTGGCCACGATGACTGATTTCTCATCGGGGGTCATATATATATGGTGCGGCTCTTTGCCAGTGGGGATGCGCTGAGTCTCGGTCCAGGTCACCGGGTCTATCACACTGACATTGCCACTGAGAGAATTCAGTACAAAGATGGGCGCAGTCATTTGCGCAGAAATTGCCTGGCAGAACAAAGTGACCAGGCTCAGGGTCAAAATTCGGGAAAATTGAATCAAAACAATCACAAAAAATCTTTCAAAATCGCGGTGAAGTGTAATCGCCCAAATCACAGGAAAACAGATGCAGGTCATGCCCCCGTCAAAAATCAGCGTTTTCGGCATTGAACTGGAGGTGCAACGGCTGTATGCCTCTGGGAATCTGGTCAAACAAAGCTTGGTTTTTTTGCACGAGGGACTGGGCAGCGTGGCCATGTGGCGCGACTGGCCTACCCGGTTGTGCGCCCAGCTGGGTTGCCACGGTTTGGTTTATTCGCGCCAGGGGTATGGTCAGTCCGACCCGGTGCCCGATGTGCGCGGCCCCTCTTTAGAGTCAGAAAACCAGCGCAGGGGGCGCTTACAGCCTGACTACATGCACCGCGAAGCGCTGCATGTGTTGCCCGAACTGCTTCGGGTACTGGACATCCAACGCCCTTGCCTGCTGGGGCACTCGGACGGCGGCACCATTGCCCTGCTCCATGCCAGTCGTTTCGAGGTCGCAGGATGCGTGGTCATGGCCCCCCATGTCATGGTGGAAGACATCTCGGTCTCAGCAATCACAGCCGCCAAAGAGGCCTACGAAAACGGGCCACTCAGGCAGCGGTTGGCCCCGTACCATGACCATGTGGACGTGGCTTTCTGGCAGTGGAACGATGTTTGGCTGAGTGAATCCTTCCGAACTTTTGATATTCGGCATGAGCTCTCGGGCATCAACTCCTCTTTGTTGGTGATTCAAGGGCACCAAGACCCTTATGGCAGCATGGCCCAAGTGGACGATATTGCCCGCGCCGTGCCGCACACCCAAACCCTCAAACTGAGCCATTGCGGCCATTCACCCCACCGGGATCAACCCGAGGCCGTGGCCCAGGGCATTGCCGATTTCATGCAGAGGCTTTGAGCAAGGCGAGGTCTTCCTCGCTGAGCCAGCGCCATTGGCCGGGGGCTAAATCACTCGGAATGGTCAGGCCGCCGATTTGTGAGCGGTGCAGTCCCTCCACCCGGTTACCAACCGCCGCCAACATGCGCTTGACCTGATGGTATTTGCCCTCAGTCAAGGTCAGCTTGAGCTGCAACTCGCCAACCGCTTCACAGGCAGCGGCTTTAACTGGCTTGGGGTCATCGTCCAGCACCACACCCGCCAGCAGTTTTTGCACCATATCGGGCGTGATTGGGTGTTTGGTGGTGACCTCGTACACCTTGGGCACATGGTGCTTGGGTGAGCTCATTTTGTGAATGAACTGGCCGTCGTCGGTCAGCAACAGCAAGCCCGTGGTGTCCTGATCCAGTCGCCCCACCGCCTGGACCCCTTGCACGGCTGCCTTTTGTGGGCGCTGGCGCAAGGGCGCAGGCAGTAAGGTGTAAATGCTGGGCCAAGTCGAAGGCTTTTGCGAACACTCGGTACCTGCCGGTTTGTTCAGCAAGACATAGGCTTTTTCCTTGAACGGCCAATCGGTGCCTTGCACGCTGAAATGCAGCCCCTCGAGATCAAAAAACTCACCCGAATCGGTGACTGTTAAGCCCTGCACTTGCACATGACCTTGCTGGACCAACCCGGCACAAACGCGACGGGTGCCAAAACCCTGGCAATACAAAATGTCTTCTAGGCGCATGGGTTTGAGAGTTTTGGCTTTCATGGGGCATGATTGTCGCCGCGAAAACAATCGATTTGGCATGGAGACACACCACATGAGTGACACACTCACCACTTTGGACAATATGAAACAAGCCCTGCTGGCTTGCGAAAAAGGGCAATTAAGTCAACGCGCCTTGATCCAAAAATGGCGCTCTGACGCTCTTCATTTGGCCTTGCCTGAGCGTTTTGGCGAAGTATTGGGTGGCCTGCTGGACCGCATGGAAGCCAGCGCCTTGTTCAGTGAAGAGAGTTGTTCTTTCAGCCAAAGTGGACTGCTGGAGGGTCTGCATCTGTGGTCAGACAAGGCGCGGGCTCAGTGCTTACGGCAAGTTGAAGGCGACACGACAAATCAAAAGTCTGGCTAAACCTTATTAAAAAATTCGCTTCCAAAGGTACACAAAACGACGGGCCCCGAAGGGCCCGTTTTGATTCAGTTTGAGCTGATTACTTCAATGCTTTGAAGCGCACGCGCTTGGGTTTGGCGCCCTCTTCTCCCAATCGACGCTTTTTGTCAGCTTCGTATTCTTGGTAGTTGCCATCGAAAAACACCCACTGGCTGTCGCCTTCAGCGGCCAGAATATGGGTGGCAATACGATCCAAAAACCAGCGGTCGTGGCTGATCACCATGATGGAACCTGCGAATTCGAGCAACGCATCTTCCAGCGCCCGCAAAGTTTCCACATCCAAGTCGTTGGATGGCTCGTCCAGCAGCAAGACGTTGCCGCCCGCAATCAGGGTTTTGGCCAAGTGCAAACGTCCACGCTCACCGCCAGACAACATGCCGACTTTCTTTTGCTGGTCTCCCCCGTTGAAGTTGAAGCGTCCGCAATAAGCACGGCTGGCCATCTGGAACTTGCCTACGTTCAGAATATCCAAGCCGCCAGAAACGTCTTCCCAGACGGTTTTGTCGTTGTTCAGATCGTCGCGGTTCTGGTCGACAAAGGCCATGCGTACGGTTTGGCCGATCTTGACCTCGCCACTGTCAGGCTGCTCTTTGCCCGCAATCAATTTGAACAAGGTGGATTTACCGGCACCGTTGGGGCCGATGATGCCGACAATGGCACCTGCAGGCACCTGAAAACTCAGGTTATCGATCAGCACACGGTCGCCGAAAGACTTGCTGACGTTCTTGAACTCGAAAACCTCATTGCCCAGACGCTCGGCCACAGGGATAAAAATCTCTTGGGTTTCGTTGCGCTTTTGGTAATCGTGATCTGACAGCTCTTCAAAACGGGCCAGACGGGCCTTGCTTTTGGCTTGGCGGCCTTTGGGGTTGGAACGCGCCCACTCAAGTTCCTTTTTCATCGCCTTAGAACGGGCATCTTCAGAACGCTGTTCGGTGGCCAAACGGGCATCTTTTTGCTCCAGCCACGAGGAATAATTGCCTTTGTAAGGAATGCCGGAACCCCGGTCGAGTTCCAAAATCCACTCTGCGGCGTTGTCCAAAAAGTATCGGTCGTGGGTAATAGCGACCACGGTGCCCGAGAAACGTTGCAAGAAAAGCTCCAGCCAGTCCACCGATTCGGCATCCAAGTGGTTGGTGGGTTCGTCCAGCAACAACATGTCTGGGCGCGACAACAACAAACGGCACAAGGCCACGCGACGCTTTTCACCCCCTGACAGCTTGCCAATGATGGCATCCCAAGCGGGCAAACGCAGCGCATCGGCTGCGATTTCGAGTTGGTGCTCCGAGGCGTCGCCTGCGGTAGAAATAATGGCCTCAAGCTTGGCCTGCTCGGCAGCCAGGGCGTCGAAGTCGGCGTCTTCTTCGGCATAAGCCGCGTAAACCTCTTCCAAGCGGGCTTGCGCTGCTTTGACTTCGCCCATGCCGCTTTCCACGGCTTCGCGCACGGTTTGCTCGGGGTCCATGATCGGCTCTTGAGGCAGATAACCGATTTTTAAACCCGCCATGGGGATGGCTTCGCCCTCAATTTCCTTGTCGATTCCGGCCATGATCTTGAGCAACGTGGACTTGCCCGAGCCGTTAGTCCCCAGCACGCCGATCTTGGCGCCCGGGAAAAAGGACAGAGAAATGTCCTTGAGAATGTGCCGCTTAGGTGGCACGATTTTGCCAACCCGGTTCATTGAAAATACGTATTGAGCCATGAGTAAACCTGAAAAAAAGGGGCCAAACTGGACGCCCCAAAAGTCAAATGCGACCCCGGTTCTGGACCGGAACCCTGCATTTGAGGGCAGACACGGTGTGTGCAACTCGGCATTATCCCTGCTTGCAGGGGGTTTAAGCGAAAAATCAGACCGCGCGTTCTGATAACAGCCCTGACCGGCTGGAAAACTGGACCCGGCTGTCCAGTGCTTCGAGCTGAACCCGTGCACTTCGGGTGCCATAAACCTCGGAACGCAACCAGGCGCATTCGGCGTCCAAACCCTCATCTGATGACAGACTGCACCACCAGACACGGCCTTCGCCATCCCAGCGATAACCTCGGGCCTTGAGCTTGTCTTTGGCCTCAAAAGGTGCCCCGGTCGCCCTTAATTTGTAGCGGGTTTGTTCGGCCCCTGCCAATAACCTGTGCAACCCCGTTTGTCCGTCTGACAGGGGGGCCGCCAACACCTGCAACAAAGCATGGCAATCGACCTGAGCCCTGTGCGCTTCGTAAAACAAGCCCCGCTCGGACGCCAAAAACTCCAGCTTGGCCGAGCCGCTGCCCTCTTTTTTCCAGTCAATGCCCAAAAAAGAGCAGGCCCAAGGCTTGGCGGCAAAGACCGGCAACCGGGCCTCTACAAATGGCCGATCAAAACCGGCGTTGTGCGCCACGATCAAATCAGCCTGCTCGACCAGCGCTGCCACGGCCAAATCGTCTATTTGATGGCCTTGCACCATGCTGTCGTCAATTCCGGTGATCTCCGTGATCTGGGTCGGAATGGCTTTGCCCGGATCTTCAAACGACTCATAAATCGTGACAGGTCCGACCGGCAAACCGGTTGCCGCGTCCACCAAAACCGACAACATGGCCAATTCGATGATTTTTTCGGTTTTGCTGTCCAGTCCAGTGGTTTCAGTGTCCAGCACGATCACCCGCCGTGTGGCTTGGCCCTGCAAGGAACCGTAATTGGTTTGCGGAATCAAACGGCGCAGCACGCGATAGTCCGGGTGACTGGCCAAGATTTGAGCCATGGTTTCGTGCTCGATGTCCTCACTAACTTGCGGCCTCTTGGGTACTGGCAAAGCAGGCTGTGCTGGCAAAGCAGTTACAGGCTGCGTGGGATGAGAAATCTCTGCCCCCTGAGACGTATGAGGCATATGAGGCGTCTCAGCCAAATCAGGCAAATTAGTCGCCATCTTCGCAACGGAAGCCGCTGGCTTCATCCCCGATGCTGGCGTCGGTGTTTTACTCAGGCGAATTGCCTTCTTGGGCTTTTCCACGGCAGCGGCCTCAAAGCCCAAAAAACTCATCTGTTCAATTTTTTTCATATGCCAAGATTAAACCGCTTCTTCAGGGACTTGGACACCCACAAATGCTTAGAAATTAGCACGCATCGCTTTAGCGCTGACCTGCAGATCTTGCGCAATTTACAAAACAAGCATTTTCCAGGTGGGCAAAAATTCGCCTTAGGAACATAACGCCCCCGCTGACGCTGAGCGTCTGATAGCAATAAATTTAAGAGCCAAATTAGCCGCCCCCCCAAACCGTGGGTTAAAAACAAAGCTCTTAAACCCATTTGCCTGTCTTAAAAGTTGAATCCATAGGTTTGCCTCACTTTGTGCGACAATCCACCCCGTTACGGCCTCCAGTTGCCGCAACATCAGCACTCCTGCTGGAGCCTGACCCAGACAAAGCTCAAAACAAGCGTCTGCGGTTTCCATGCTCACCCTGTAAGACACGTTGGCCAACACTGGCAGCTGCAAAACAGCTGAATGAGCCGATGCCTGCGCCGGACATGGCGCTCCTGAAAATGAAATTTGAAGAATTGAATCTGGCTCCGGCCCTCATGCAAGCTGTGCGCGAGCTCGGCTACGAAACCCCAACGCCCATTCAGGCGCAAGCCATTCCGGCGGTGTTGGCGGGTCAAGATCTGCTGGCGGGTGCGCAAACCGGAACCGGCAAAACCGCGGCTTTCACGCTGCCCATGCTGCACAAGCTGAGCTTGAGCGAACCAGGCCAAAACCGCTTTGGTGGCAAAGCCATTCGAGCCTTGGTGCTCACCCCGACCCGCGAGTTGGCGGCCCAGGTTGAGGAATCCGTCCGCGATTACGGCAAATACCTCAATCTAGACTCCACCGTGATTTTCGGCGGCGTAGGCATGAACCCGCAAATCAGCAAAATCAAAAAGGGCGTGGACATTTTGGTTGCCACCCCTGGCCGTTTGCTCGACCTGCAAGGCCAAGGTTTCCTGGATTTGTCGAAAATTGAAATCTTGGTGCTGGACGAAGCCGACCGCATGTTGGACATGGGCTTCATTCACGATGTGAAGAAAGTGCTGGCGCTTGTCCCCAAAGACAAGCAAAGCTTGTTGTTTTCGGCCACTTTCAGCGATGAAATCCGTGAACTAGCAGCCAACCTGCTCAAAGACCCCCAGAGTATTCAGGTCACCCCTAGCAACACCACTGTGCAACGCATCACCCAAGTGATTCACCCCGTGGGCCGTGGCAAGAAAAAAGACGTATTGCTGCACATCATCCAAAAACACGACTGGAGCCAAGTTCTGGTGTTTACACGCACCAAGTTTGGCGCCAACAACGTGGCCGATTTCCTGACCAAGAACGGCGTCAAGGCCATGGCCCTGCATGGCAACAAGAGCCAAACCGCACGCACTCAAGCGCTGGCAGGCTTCAAGAGCGGTGACATCCGCGTTTTGGTGGCGACAGACATTGCGGCGCGAGGAATCGACATCGAAGATTTGCCACACGTTGTCAACTTCGAGATCCCCAACGTCTCTGAAGATTACGTGCACCGCATTGGCCGAACCGGTCGCGCAGGGGCCAGTGGTGAAGCCGTGAGCCTGGTGTGTCTGGATGAAGAGGGCTTCATGATGGACATTGAGCGCTTTACCAAACAAGAAATCCCGGTTCAATTGCTTGAGGGTTTTGGCCCTGAGCCAGGCGAAATTGCCGAGCCCATTGCCATGGGACGCCAAACCCTTTGGGGCGGCGCTGGCAAGCCCCCAGGACGCGATGTGATGGCTGCGGCGGCCAAAGCGGCACGTCAAGACATGATGCAACGGATTCGGGACAACAAAGTCGCCGTGGGTGGGGGTGGTGGCGGACAAGGCCCACGTCCAGCGCGTGGCGATGGTCAAGGGCCTGCCCGCCCATCACGCAATGGTCCTCCTCCTTCACGCCGCAATGCCCCCCAGGGTGGGGCTCGCTTTGAAGGCCAGAGTGATGGTCGCCGTGAAGGCGGTCGCGATGGCGGCCGAGGCCAAGAGCAACGTGGAGATCCCCGTTTTGACAACCGAGGCGATGGCCAAGGCCGTCCAGCCCCCAGAAATGGTCCCCGCCCTGAAGGCCGTGGTCCAAACCAGGCCCGTGGCGGTCAAGGCGGTCAAGAACGCCGCTATCCTGATGGCGACGAATTACCGCGCCACATTGATCCTTTGAAAACCACACAGTTTGCACGCCTGGATTTGCCTAACCGCAATCCCGTTCGTACCAGTGGCCAACCTGATCCCACACGCACCAGCATCGACAGCCTGGCCAGTGGCAACCGCCGTCGTGGCGGTGGTGGCGGTGGCTACGGCGGCGGCGGAGGTGGTGGCCGCGGGTTTGGTGGTGGAGGCGGAGGCGGTGGTGGCCGCTCTTTCGGTCGCTGATCCAAGCCTGATCCCCAAAAATAGAGCCCGCTTTTGCGGGCTCTATTTTTTTAAGTCCAGCACGCATGGCTGGCCCCCTGATTTGGCGCGGCATCTTGCTTAAGCAAGGCCCTTAGAGATGCGCATTAATCACGCACAAAAAGCGTCACCAACGGATCTGCCCCCACTTGTCGACTCCAGTGACCATGCAAACTTGCATCAAAAGGGACACCCTCGGGTTGGGTATCGGCAGAGTAGAAAAAATCGCCGGGTCCAAAAAGGCGCGAACTGCCATCTTGCAAAAATATTTCCATTTGCCCCCCCAAAACGAACAGCCATTGGGGATGACCTGTGCAATGAAAGCTGCTGCGAAATCCCACAGGGCTTTGCCTTAGTTGGTATCCCCCTGAGGGCATCAAAGGCGACAACTGACTTTGCGGCGTGCCTTCGGTCAGTTCCACCCATTCGTCGCGAAAACGTGCGCGGCCATCGGTGTCGGTGTAAAGCGTGACTTTTTTGATTGCGGTCATGGCGGGAAGCTTTGATTGAATAAAACCAGATTGTCGCCCAGCCTACAGCTAAAAAAATGGCATCTGGCATAGTCACGGCCATTGCCGTCTTGCACCCAGCCAATCGATAGAAAGACACCATGTCCATCACCCCGTTAAAAATTGTTTTTCATGGTCAAAATGCGGCCAATTTTCGACATGGCTTTGAACAACTTATCGCAGCCGAACACCAGATCCTGGACTTGAGTGATGCACTCGATCAAAGTGGGGAACGTGAAAGTTATGCCGGGGCCGATGTGGTGATTGGCATCAAGCTTCATCAAGACATGCCTATCCCCTTAAAAGCACGTCTTTTTCATGCGCCCGCTGCAGGCACCGATGCGGTCAATCTCTCACTTTTGCCCGCGCAATGCTCTCTGGCCAACTGCTTTGGACACGAAAACGCCATTGCTGAATATGTGATGGCCGCTCTTTTGCAGCGCCACGTTCCGCTGGCCATTGCAGACCATGACTTGCGCCAACAACGTTGGACCTACTGGGCCGGTCGGCCAAGCGCCCTGCGCACTGAAATGGGTTCACAAACCTTGGGGCTGCTGGGTTTTGGTCACATTGCCCAAACTGTGGCGCAGCGGGCCAAGGCCTTTGGCATGCAGGTTCACGTTGCAAACCGCAGTCCGATTCAGCACCCCATGGTGGACAAAAGTTGGACTTTGGACGCGCTGGCCGACTTTATGGGCAGTGCCGACACTGTGGTCGTCAGCTTGCCCTTGACCGACAACACTTTGGGTCTGGTCAACAGCAAGGCCCTTCAGGCTATGCGCCCCGATGCCATGCTGATCAATGTTGGCCGTGGCCCGGTGGTTGATGAACAAGCCTTGTTTGAAGCCCTCAAAGAGCGCCGCATTGGTGGGGCCGTCATAGACACTTGGTACCAATATCCAAGCCCCTCTTTGCCGGAGTGCGCCCCCTCCAAATATGACTTTGCTTCTTTGGACAACGTCCAGATGACACCGCACATGTCCGGCTGGACTGCAGGCACCGTGCGGCGCAGGCAAGAAACCTTGGCAGAAAACATTAGCCGACTCAGCCAAGGGCAAGCTTTGATCAACGTACTTAAAGCTGGAACTACTTGATACAAAGCCCAAAGCTGCATGAGCGGCTGATGTGTCTGCAAAAGAAACCGCTCAAACCAAAAACGCCCTTTTTAAATTGAAAAGGTGGTTTCAGCTGCTTTGACGTTCCACGATTTCAAAGCCCATATCAAGCTGTTGCGTTTCAAGGGCTTCTCCCCGCATCAAGCTCAACAACATTCGGGCTGCCGCTTGACCAATCTGTGCCCTGGGCGTCCGCACCGTGGTCAGTGTGGGGAGCATTTGATCGCTTCCAGTCAAGTCATTAAATCCCACAATCGCCACTTGTGATGGCACTGATATGCCCAAACGCAATGCGGCCATCAAGGCCCCTTGAGCCAAGTCGTCGTTGCAAAAAAAGATGGCATCCACGGCTGGACTTTGCTGCATGATTTGTTCAAAAATCACCCCACCCAAAGCGAGAGAAGAAGGCGCTGGATTCAGCCATTCAAGGGTGGGGTCGTAACGCCCCGCCTCTTGTAACGCCTTGCGCCAACCGTACAACCGTTGCATGACACGAGGATCCAGTTGAGCCGCAGCAAAAGCCACCCGTCGGTAGCCTTTGTCGAGCAAATATCGGGTCATGGCCGCACCCGCTTCGGTTTGGCGAAAACCCACACAATAAATGTCTGCCTCAGGCTCTTCGATGGGCAAATCCATGAGATGAACGCAAGGCACCTGACTGTGTGCCATCAGCTTTCGGGTGGCCTGGTTGTGGTCCAAGCCCGTGACTAACAAACCTGCCGGGCGGTGCAGCAATTGTTCGCGCAGGAGTTGCTCCTCTTCACTGGCGTCATAGTGCGTGACACCCATCAAGGTTTGGTAACCAGCCGCGCGTAAAGTGGTTTGCGCAGCCTCCAGCAGGTCAACAAATAAAGCATTCGAAAGCAAGGGAATCAAGATCGCGACGTGGTCACTCCGTTGTGATGCCAAGGCCCGCGCAGCCGGATCGGGTACATAACCCAACATGCTGGAAACAGCTGTAACACGCTCGATCAAGGCGGGATCCACCGCCCTTTCACCTCGCAAAGCGCGCGACACGGTGCTGGGACTCACCCCAGCGGCGCGCGCCACATCGCTGAGCGTGACACGGCCAGTCGCGCGGGTACTTTTCGAGGGCAATGGCGTCGTGGACAAGGGTTAATCCGTAGAAATATCGTTGTTTAGTTCCGATAGGATAGCGCTATCCCAAAGATTTTGACAATATTCTCATTTAATTTTTGCGTATTTTATTGCGCAGTTATTAAGCAAATTGTCATCGTGCGATTTTTTAATTTCCAATATCGGACAGCGCTGTCCAGCCAACTTGTTCCAGGAGTTTTGAAGTGTCCAAACCCGATGTTTTAGCGGTCGCCAAGCTCCACCCCTTTTATAAACAAGCCCTCGAGTCCCTCTTCACAGTGCACGATCGCACCCATGAAACGGATCCAGCTGCCTTTGCAAGTTTGGCGCCCCGCATTCTGGGCGTAGCAGGGACAGGCGAGGCCAGTGTTCCGCGCAGTTTGTTGGCGCAACTGCCCAGCGCCAAAGTGGTGTCTGTGTTTGGCGTGGGTTACGACGGGGTGGATGTCCCTGCCGCAATCGAACACGGCATTCCGGTCACCCACACCCCTGACGTGCTAACCGATGATGTTGCCGACTTGGCCATGGGCCTGGTGTTGTCCATAGGCCGCGCCATTCCTCAAGCCGATCAGTTTGTCCGCGCTGGCCGTTGGCCATCAGGCCCTATGGCTTTGGGACGCAAAGTTTCGGGTGCCCGAATAGGCATCGTCGGACTCGGCCGGATTGGCAAAGCCATTGCCCATCGGGCCAGCGCCTTCGGCATGTCCATCGCTTACACCGCGCGCAGCAAAAAACCAGATTTGAACTTCACCTTTTACCCATCGGCCACCGAATTGGCGGCCCACGTCGACTTTCTGGTCGCCATCACACCGGGGGGCGCTGGCACCAAACATCTGATCAACGCCGAAGTACTCAAGGCCTTGGGCCCCAGCGGATTTTTGATCAATGTGGCCAGGGGTAGCGTCGTGGATGAGGCCGCTTTACTCGATGCCTTGCAAAACGGCACGATCGCAGGTGCCGGTATCGATGTATTTGCCAACGAACCGCATGTCCCCGAAGCCTTTTGGAAACTCAACAATGTGGTGCTGACACCGCACATGGCCAGCGCCACGGCCCAAACACGCCAAGCCATGGCCGATCTGGCCTTTGCCAACATGCAAGCGGGTATTGCAGGTCAACCCCTGCGCACGCCCGTGCCTGAGTGTATGGCCATGACCTCCCACAAGGGTTGAACCCCATGCGCCATTCGCCATTGCGCCTTGTTGTCATGGGCGTCTCGGGTTGCGGAAAATCTACCATTGCCGCAGCTTTAAGTGAACGCTTGGGCCTTGAAATGGTCGACGGCGACGACCTGCACTTGCCCGAAAGTGTGGCCAAAATGCGCTCGGGCATTGCACTGAACGATGAAGACCGATGGCCTTGGCTGGATCGCATAGGCCATTTTCTGGCGCAACCGCAACACTTGGGTCGCGTGGTAGCTTGTTCGGCGCTGAAAAAAAGATACCGCGATCGGATCCGTCAACAAGCGGGCGAAGTCTGTTTCTTGTTTTTGAAAGGTGATTTCGATCTCATCGAAAACCGCATGCGACAACGTGTTGGCCACTACATGCAAGCCGGTTTACTGGCCAGTCAATTTGAGGCACTCGAAGTACCACAAGACGACGAACCCGATGTGATCACTTTGGAGATCACCGAGGCCCCTGCTGAACTGGCTGAGTTGGCGTTTTCTGCCCTGCAAAAACAACTGCGCCTTCCCGCCGTACTTTGATTTTTTAGGAACCTCTATGTTTATCCGATGCGCATTCTTTCAAGGTCAAGTCAAACCCGGCATGGAAGACGCGTTCAATCGTTACATCCGGGAAAACCTGGTGCCCTTGTGGACACGTTTTCCAGGCGCACAAGAAGTGCGCGTGCTGCGTCAAATCGAAAGCGATGTGGATAACCCCCATTTCGGCATGGTGTTGTCGGTGCGCTATCCCAGCCGCGAGTCGATAGAAATCGCACTGGCCTCGGAGGTTCGACTCAAGAGCCGAGAAGTTTCCAAAGACTTGATCGCCATGTTCGATGGCACCGTTTTTCACACCGTCTTTAGTGCAGACGAATATGCACTTCCTATCGAGCCTGGTCATGACGCCTCTTAAATGGTTATTGATGAAATGAATATTCTGGAAACCTTTCAACTAAAAGGCCGCCGCGCCCTGATCACGGGTTCATCGGCCGGTATTGGTTTGGCTTTGGCCGAGGCACTGGCGCAAGCCGGTGCCCATGTCATTCTGAATGGACGGACGGCTGGCAAAGTCAACGCGGCAGCGGATGCCCTGCGATCGCACAATTTGTCGGTCAGCATTTCGATTTTTGATGTCACAGATGCCGAAAGCGTGCGCGCAGCGGTTGAACAGATTGAGGCCGAAGGGCCTATCGACATATTGGTCAACAACGCGGGCATGCAGATCCGCGGCCCCTTGCACGAGTACAAGGATGATGACTGGCACACGATCATGAGGACCAACCTGGACAGCGTGTATTACGTGGGCCAGGCAGTCGCGAAAAAAATGATTCCCAGGGGTCGCGGCAAGATCATCAACATTTGCTCGGTGCAAAGTGAGCTCGGCCGTCCGGGCATTGCGCCTTACACCGCCACCAAAGGAGCGGTGAAAATGCTGACCAAAGGCATGGCGATTGACTGGGGCCAGTTTGGCATCAACGTGAACGGTATCGGACCGGGTTACTTCAAAACTGAGCTGAATCAAAAACTCGTGGATGACCCTGCTTTCAGCACTTGGCTGGTGGGGCGCACACCCAGTCGCCGTTGGGGCGATGTGCAAGACTTGGGTGGCGCTGCGGTCTTTTTGGCCAGCGACGCATCTCGTTTCGTCAATGGTCACATTCTTTACGTGGATGGCGGCGTCACGGCAACGCTCTAAAATTTTATTCAATTGCGCCGATCAGGAAGCCCATCATGAAATCAGTTATTTGTCACTCAGCCAACGATCTTCGAATCGAAAACACCGAACTTCCTGCCCTGGGAGATCACCAACTGAAGGTGAATGTTGCCTTTGGAGGCATTTGCGGATCGGATCTTCACTACTATCAGCACGGCGGTTTTGGCACCGTGCGCATCAAGCAACCCATTGCGCTGGGGCACGAAGTATCGGGTGTTGTGGACAGTTGTGGCGTCAGTGTGAGTGGGATAAAAAAAGGCCAGCGAATCGCCATCTCGCCCTCCCGCCCATGCGGCCATTGCCGCTTTTGCCAAGCCGGACAACACAACCATTGCCTGAACATGCGTTTTTACGGCAGCGCCATGCCGTTTCCACACATCCAAGGGGCTTTCAGCGAGCAACTCATCATCGAAGGCTACCAGGCGCACCCCATTGCGGATCACCTGAGCTTGTCCGAGGCCGCACTGGCTGAGCCCTTGTCTGTGGGTTTACATGCCATCCAACGTGCGGGCAGCGTGCTGGGCAAACAAGTTTTGGTCACCGGCTGCGGCCCCATCGGCTCTCTCTTGATCGGAGCCCTGCGCCGTGCCGGAGCCGCCCGCATTGTGGCTGCCGACATTGCTGACTTGCCACTTAAGTGCGCCAAGGAAATGGGTGCGGACGAAACGATCAACCTGAAAACACAGGCCGATGCGCTGACCCCCTACAAGACCGACAAAGGTCAATTTGATGTGGTGTTTGAAGCCTCTGGAAGCGAAGCTGCATTGCGCGCTGGTCTGGATGTGATTGTTCCACGGGGCGTGCTCATCACCGTTGGCATGGGCGGCGAAATCAGCTTGCCCATGACACAGATCGTCGCCAAAGAAGTGGACATGCGTGGGACCTTTCGCTTCCACGCAGAATTTGCCACAGCCGTCCGCTTCTTGAATGAAGGACTGGTCAACGGCAAACCAGTGATTACCGGCATCTTGCCCGTGGACCGCGCCATCGAGGCCTTTGATTTAGCGGCGGACAAGAGTCAGTCTTTGAAGGTCCAAATCTCATTTGCAGATGCCTCCATCTGAAAATTCATCATCCTCAAAATCTGAAAGACATTGCATGAAAAAAGTTGCCCTCGTCACGGGTGCCAGCTCTGGCATTGGTCAAGCCTGCGCGCTTGGTTTACTCAAGGAAGGTTGGCAAGTGGTGCTGGTCGGCCGTCGCACAGAAGCGCTGCAAGAGACTCTCGCCAAAGCAGGTGCCAATGCTGCCAATGCAATGGCCGTACCGACTGACGTCTCCGACGAAGCGCAGGTCAAGGCCTTGTTCGACAAGGTGCGTGCCCAATATGGCCGATTGGATTTGCTCTTCAACAACGCCGGTATCTCACTGCCCACCACTTTACCCGGTGACATCAGTGGCGACGACTGGCGTCACATGGTCAATGTCAACCTGAACGGTGCGTTTTACTGCCTTTCCCACGCTTTCAAGTTGATGCAAGAACAGAGCCCACAAGGGGGTCGCATCATCAACAATGGCTCTATATCGGCCCATGTTCCGCGCTATGGTTCGATTGCCTACACCGCCACCAAGCATGCGGTGTCCGGTCTGACCCGTGCAGCCTCGCTGGATGGGCGAGCCTTCAGCATCGCAGTCGGACAGATCGATATTGGCAACGTCGCTTCGGACATGACCGAAAAAATGGCCAAAGGCGTTCCCCAGGCAGATGGCACCATCAAAGCCGAACCGCGCATGGACATGTCAGCTGTGGTCGAAACTTTCCTGACCATGTCTCGCCTGCCCCTGTCTGCCAACATTTTGTTTACCACGGTCATGGCCACCAACATGCCATTTGTCGGCCGAGGCTGAAATCGAACCATGCAGTTGATGGATATTGGCCTGGTTGGCCTGGGCGTGATGGGTGAGAATCTGGCGTTGAATCTGGCCCGCAACGGTTTTGCCGTCTGTGGATTTGATCTGGACGCCGACAAATGCAATCGATTTGGCCAACGAACACAAGGCATGCGTGTTCAGGTCGCTGCCTCGCTACAAGCACTGGTCGCCAGTCTGCCGCAACCCCGTCGTGTCTGGCTGATGGTGCCCGCCGGTCATGCGGTGGATGCCGTGCTGGCTGACTTGGTCCCTCTTTTGAGCCCCGGCGATGTCGTGATGGACGGGGGCAACACCCACTACACCGACACACAACGGCGCATTCGGCAACTGGAAGGGTCCGGCATTTTATTTGTGGGTGCAGGCGTCAGTGGCGGAGAAGAAGGGGCTTTGAAAGGCCCGGCACTCATGCCGGGCGGTTCTGCTCAAGCTTGGCCTCTTTTACGCCCTCTACTGCAAGCCATTGCGGCCAAGGCCGAAGATGGTCAGCCTTGCTGTGAATGGATGGGTCCTGGTGGTTCGGGGCACTTTGTAAAAATGGTGCACAACGGCATCGAATATGCCGACATGCAAACCATTTGCGAAGCCTATTGGTTAATGCAAGAGATGCTGGGCTTGTCACCATCGGAGATGAGTGCGGTGTTCCAAGAATGGAACCACGGTGAGTTGGGCAGTTACCTCATGGGCGTTACAGCCGAAATTTTGGCGCACACCGACCCGGACACGGGTGATGCGCTGGTGAATCTGATACTCGATACCGCCGAACAAAAAGGCACAGGCAAATGGGCAGGTCAAGTCGCACTTGATCTGGGCGTTACAGCGCCCACCATCACCCAAGCCGTTTTCGCCCGAACCGTGAGCGCATCAAAGCCCGAGCGTGTACTGGCCGCCAAGGTCTTGACAGGCCCCAACTCTGTAAGTTCAGGCAATCAACAAGCGATACTCGCACAAATTAAAAAAGCTTTACTGGCTGCCAAAATTTGTACCTATGCCCAAGGCTTCTGCCTGTTGAAAGCCGCAGACAAAGAACACCAATGGGCTTTGCCCATGGACACTGTGGCTAAAGTCTGGCGTGCGGGATGCATCATCCGTGCAAGCCTGCTGGAAGACATTCGAAATGCGCTTGTCAGATCTCCCAACCTAGATAACTTGCTGATGGACAAGCACTTCGCGGAGGTGATGGCACGCTGCCAAAAAGACCTGCGTGAAGTCGTTGCCATGGGCGCCTTGCACGGCATAGCGCTGCCCTCTTTCATGAGCGTATTGTGTTATTACGATGCGTATCGCTCGGCTCGCCTGCCCGCAAACTTGCTACAAGCCCAACGCGACTATTTTGGAGCGCACACTTACCAGCGCGTGGATCGCCCCGGAAAATTTCACACGCAATGGAGGGATTGATCCAACAATCCATGCCGACACAGCGATGGCTGAAAGCCGCTTTCACGCGACTTTCAGCAGGGTGTCAAACTAAAAAACCCTGGAAATTTCAGCGACTGAATCGAACCACCGCATCGGCTCGCTTGTGCAAATCAGGCAGCAATTCCAAGCCCAAACCAGGCTTGTCATTCAAGCTGATCATGCCGTTCTTAACCTGCGGCAACTCAGTCACCAATTCTTTGTACCACCCGCTGTAAAAGGCGCGGACACTCTCCTGGATGAGTGCATTAGGCGCATGCAAAGACAAATGGGTGGATGCAGCCCAGACCACCGGCCCGGTGCAATCATGGGGTGCTACGGGCAGTTGCCATGCATCGGCCATGGCCGCAATTTTGCGGGCCTCGGTCAGGCCGCCACACCAGCTTAAATCGAGCATCGCAACACCTGCTACACCGGTTTGCAGGTAGTCCTTAAACCCCCATTTGTAGCTGAGTGTTTCGCTGGCACAAATTAGGGCTTTGCAATCCACCGCATATTGTTTAAGCAAATCAAGGCTGTCCATTCGGATCGCATCTTCGTGCCAGAAGGTATCAAACTCTTGAAGGGAGCGCGATATTTTTTGGGCCATGGGCAGCCGCCACAAACTGTGAAACTCCACCATGATGTCCATCTTGTCACCCACAGCCTTGCGGATTTTCCTGAACGGTTCAAGCGCTGTATTGAGGTCTTGCGGGCTGATGTATTGACCATGTGACTTTTCTGCAGCCACGTCAAACGGCCAGATTTTCATGCCAGTAATGCCCTCGCTCAAAAGCGATTCAGCCACTTCATCTGCCCGGTGCAAGAAGCCTTGCAAATCTTCGTACGGACCTGCGTTGTTGCCCAAACCCCAATTTGAACTGTTTTGATTCACGTTGCTGCGGATGTACTGGTAACCGGCGCAGGTGTTGTAAATGCGAATTTCATCTCGGCTTTTGCCCCCTAGGGCCGTGTAGATCGGCATGTTGGCCGCCTTGCCAAAAATATCCCACAAAGCGATGTCCACCGCTGAATTGCCACGGGTTTCAACCCCGGACCCACGCCAGCCCAAATAACCGGTGACATCGCGCATTCGGGACTCGATGGCCAATGGGTCTTGACCTAACAACTTTGGGGCCACCCATTCGTGCAGATAGGCTTCCACAGATTGCGCACCCATGAAAGTTTCTCCAAGACCCACCAAGCCTTCATCGGTGTGCAATCTCACCCAAATGATGTTGGGGAATTCATCCAAGCGGATCGTTTCAAGTTGGGTAATTTTCATGACAAATAGGAATTCAGACCCAGAAAAACCCCACAGCTTTGGACTGTGGGGTTCAATGCGAAGAATTAACCTCCGCGTGCTTTTTTCAGCTCGTCTTGCACTGCCTTGATGGCGTCAGCACCAATAGATTCTTTGTGCTTGTCATACACAGAAGCTACTTTGGCACGAATGCGATTTTGCTCGGCCGAACTGACTTCGTTGACCTGCATGCCTTTGGTCTTGAGGCTGGTCAGCGATTTTTCATTCAAGGTACGGTTGGCAGCCCGCTGAACCTTTTGTCCCTCAACTGCCGCTTCGCGCAAAACCGCCTGTTCTTGAGGATTCAATTGATCCCAGAGTTTTTTACTGTACAAGACCAAAAATGGGGTGTACGCATGGCGGGTCACGCTCAGGTATTTTTGAACTTCGTTAAATTTGGAAGTTTCAATCGTCACAAAGGGGTTTTCCTGACCGTCAATGGTCTTGGTTTCCAATGCAGTGAACACCTCACCAAAAGCCATTGGCACAGCATTGGTGCCCAAGGTTTTGAAGGTGTCCAGGAAAATATTGTTCTGCATCACGCGAACTTTGACTCCGTCAAAATCCTCCAATTTGGTCACAGGTCGCTTGCTGTTGGTCAGGTTACGGAACCCGTTTTCCCAGTAAGCCAAGTTCACCAGGCCGGCCGCCTCAAGCTTGGCATTAAAGAATTTGCCTGCGGGACCATCCAGAACCGCGTCAGCCTCTTTTTCGTTGGCAAACAGAAAGGGCAAATCAAACACGCCTAATTCTTTGACAATGCCCACCAGCGGAGAGCTGGAGGTGCAAACCATCTCTTGGGTGCCAGCACGCAGCGCTTGCGTTGCGGGCAAGTCTCCTCCAGCTGAGCCACCCCAGAAGGCGGTAATTTTCATCTTTCCGCCGGTTTTTGCAGCCAAAATTTCCTGCATCTTTTTAACGCCCACACCGACCGGGTGATCTTCGTTCACGCCGTTCGTGAACTTGATGTTTCGATCAGCAAACTGCGCCATGGCACTCGACGCCACCAGAAATGAGCTTGCAATGAGGCTCACCAGATATCTGCGTTTCAACATGAATGTCTCCTTTATAAAAACACAGGGTTAAGAAATCAACTCAGCATCCACTTCATGGGAACAATGACGATGCTCGGAAAGGCAATCAGGAGTGCCAAAACACCCAACTGAGCCAACAAAAATGGTAAAACACCTTTGAAGGCTGTGTCCATATTTATTTTGGCGACGCCGCAAACCACATTGAGTACCGTACCCACTGGCGGCGTGATCAAGCCAATGGCGTTGTTCATGATAAAGAGCACACCAAAATACACCGGATCTATACCCGCCTTGATCACCAGAGGCATCAGCACCGGCGTCAGAATCAACACCGTTGGTGTGAAATCTAGGGCGGTCCCTACGATCACCACCAGCAACATCAGAACGACCATTAAGAGCGTTTTATTGCCCATCAAGGGCTCCATCATCTTGGCGACTTCGGCGGGAATGTTAGCGACCGTGATGAGCCAAGCGCTGACCATGGCTGCCGCCACCAAAAACATGATGACCGAAGTGGTTTTTCCAGCTGCAAGAATCAAGCCGTACAACTTGGACCACTGCAACTCGCGGTAAATGAATGCCCCGACAACAAAGCTGTAAACCGCCGCAACCACTGCGGCCTCAGTAGGCGTGAAAATACCAAATTTCATGCCACCGATAATGAAAACCGGCAAACCAAGCGCCAAGATGCCCTCGCGTGTTGCCTTCATTCTTTCATTGAGATTCATCCGTGGCGCAGGTTGAACGTTTTCACGTTTGGCCAGCCACCACCAAGTCAGGCCGATGGCCACACCCATCAAAATGCCCGGCACAATGCCCGCCAAGAACAATTTAGTGATCGATACGTTGGCGGCCACGCCGAAAATGATGAATCCGATGGAGGGAGGGATCACCGGCGCAATGATGCCCCCCGAGGCAATCAAGCCTGCTGAGCGGCCCACGTTGTAGCCTGCCCGCTTCATCATGGGTATTAACAAGGCGGCCAATGCTGCCGTGTCGGCCACTGCTGAACCTGACAAAGAAGCCATGATCACTGCGGCCATGACCGCCACATAACCGAGACCGCCCCTGAAATGCCCGACCCAGGCCATGGCCAAATTGACGATGCGACGGCTCAAGCCACCGGCATTCATGAACTCACCGGCCAACAGGAAAAATGGCACTGCTAACAAGGGGAAGTTATCGGCACCGTCGACAAAGCGTTGCGCCAAAATTTGACTGTCAAAGGCATGAATCATGCCGTTCGAGGCCATATAAGCCATCAAACTCAGGCCGCAGACCAACAAGGAATAAGCGATGGGCATGCCCAAGGCCATGGCCGCGAGCAAACTCAATACAAAAACAGCAATGGTCATGTCCGACCCCGCACTTCGGTTTTCAGGGTGTCAAGCAGCACCGAATCCTCAGACTCAACCACCATCACCAGGTCTTCCTCGGTCAGACGTCCTGTGAGCAACAGGTAGAGTTTATTCAGGTTCATTACGGCCATGACCACCGCGGTGACATAACCAATGCCGTAAATCCAGATCATGGAAATGCCCACAACCGGTGAAATATTGGTCACCTGCAATTCGTGCATTTGCCAAGTGCCCCAGAAAAACAGGCCATTGCACCCCAGCATCAAGATTTCACTCAGGAAGAAGCACAGCCTTTTACCGTTTAAAGACAAGCGCCGCACCAGCGTGTCCACGCCCAGGTGACCTTTTTCCCGCATGGCCACCATCGCACCAATGTAGGTCAACCAAATGAAGCAATAACGTGACATTTCATCTGAAATGGAGATGCCCGAATTAAAGCCATACCGCAGCACCACATTGCCAAAGACCATGATGACCATAGCCACCAAGCAAACCACAACCAGCAGTTCCAGTAATTTGAAAAATGAATCAATGAATCTTTGCAATCTCGGCTCCCTTTTTACGCGGCGACAACTTCAAGACCGTTTTTCGATCTTGATTTTGATTTGATAGGAGTGGCACGACCTGAAACTCCAGGTAATTTACGCCGGGAGGCCAGCACTTGATCGATGTCCACACTGGCACCTTGGATCAAAACCATGATGGCACGCTCGGCTTTGGCAGGGTTGCGAGCAATCACGGCATTGAGCACCGCGCGGTGCAAAGGCAAAGACTTTTTTGTGCCATCTTTGATGCGGGTTGATATTTCAAAACTGGTACGCAACAAGGCATTCAAAGCCTTGCTCATCTGTACCAGCATGCGGTTATGCGATGCCTGAAGCAAGCCTTCATGAAAGCGAAGGTCGTGTGTAACATAATCTCCGCCCACCTCAACCGCTTGCTTCATTCCCGCATAGGCCTCTTCAATGTAGGCAATGTCTAGGGCTGTGGCACGTTCGGCCGCCAGACGCACAGCAGCTGGCTCGACCACGCGACGAAGTTCTTGCAAATCCTTCAAAAAATCAGGGGTCAAACCGCATTGAGCTTGCCATGCGACCACATCCGGATCGAACCAATTCCAGTGGGCATCTGGCAAAACACGGGTGCCCACTTTGGGCCCGGTAAACAACAAGCCCTTGGCCACCAGCGATTTGATGACCTCACGTACCACGGTTCGACTGACACCAAATTCTTCACACAAAAGGGGTTCAGGCGGCAAGCTTGCGCCCACTGCATAGCGGCCAGACAAAATGGCTTGACCCAATAAATCGAGGGTGTGTCTGTGAAAATTTTTGATCATTCAGCGTGGCCAGCAATTTGCTTATCATATGATGATTGAATGCCTCAACATGACTCTGGTAAACCCTAATGATTCATGAATCAAGCGAAGACAGATCAAGCTGATGTCGCTGGCTTTACAAGCAGTTCTTGTTTTTCTAAGGTCATACGATAGTATTTTCTAAATGTGCCCACAATTCATGCAACCCGGACATCGACCATGAGCAACACCCCACGCAAAAAACCTGAAGAGCTACGCAGTCAGCAATGGTTTGGCAGGCAAGACCGCGATGGTTTTGCTTACAGAAGCTGGGTCAAAGGCAAGGGCGTACCTCATGACCAATTCGATGGACGACCTGTCATCGGCATTTGCAACACGTTCAGCGAATTAACTCCTTGTAACTCGCACTTCAGAACACTGGCAGAACAAGTCAAGATTGGGGTTTATGAAGCGGGTGGTTTTCCGCTCGAATTTCCAGTCATGTCCTTAGGCGAAACTTTGCTACGCCCAACTGCCATGCTGTATAGAAACTTGGCCAGCATGGACGTGGAGGAAAGCATTCGCGGCAATCCGATTGATGGCGTGGTGCTGCTGATGGGCTGCGACAAGACCACCCCATCACTTTTGATGGGGGCATCCAGCGCCGGCCTGCCCACCATTGGTGTGTCTGGTGGCCCCATGCTGAACGGCAAGTGGCGCGGCCAAGAACTCGGCTCGGGTACAGGGGTCTGGAGCATGAGCGAACAGGTTCGTGCAGGCGCCTTGAAGTTGCAAGATTTTTTTGAGGCCGAAAGCTGCATGCACCGCAGCCATGGCCACTGCATGACCATGGGCACAGCCAGCACCATGGCCAGCATGGTGGAGGCGCTGGGCATTGGTCTGCCTGGCAACGCGGCCTACCCTGCGGTCGATGGTCGCCGCAACGTGCTGGCGCGCGAGGCGGGGCGGCGCATTGTGGAGATGGTGCACACCGATCAAACCATCAGCAAAGTACTTACGCGCGAAGCCTTTGAAAACGCCATACGCACATTGGCTGCCATCGGGGGATCGACCAACGCCGTGATCCACTTGATCGCCATTGCGGGCCGTCTGGGCCTGAAGCTGACGGTGGATGACTTCGAGCGCTTGGGCAGCGAACTGCCTTGCTTGCTGAACTTACAGCCCTCTGGCGAACACCTGATGGAAGACTTTTGCTACGCCGGAGGTTTGCCCGTGGTCATGAAAGAGATCGAGCACCTGCTGCACAAAGATATCATCACGGTCACGGGCAAAAGTGTGTCTGAAAACATTGCCAAAGCTGAGAACTACGACCCCCGAGTGATCAAAAAATTTGGCGCGCCCTTTAAAGAAAAAGCGGGCATTGCCATTTTGCGCGGCAACCTGGCCCCTCGCGGCGCGGTCATCAAACCGAGCGCGGCCACGCCCGCCTTGATGGTTCACACTGGGCGTGCCGTGGTGTTTGAGGACAGCCATGACTTTCACAAACGCATTGACGATGAGAACCTGGATGTGGATGAAAACTGCATCTTGGTGCTGAAAAACTGCGGTCCCAAAGGCTACCCCGGCATGGCCGAAGTGGGCAACATGCCACTGCCCCCAAAAGTACTGCGCAAAGGCATTACGGACATGGTGCGCATCAGCGATGCCCGAATGAGTGGCACGGCCTATGGCACTGTGGTGCTGCACACCACACCCGAAGCAGCGGCTGGCGGCCCCCTTGCGGTGGTGCAAAACGGTGACATGATCGAACTGAACGTACCCGAGCGCAGACTGCAATTACTCATCAGCGACGAAGAGTTGGCGAGCCGCCTCAGCCAATGGACCGCCCCCGAACCCGCCATGCAATCGGGCTACTGGAAGCTGTACATCGACCACGTTTTACAAGCCGACGAAGGGGCCGACATGGACTTTTTAGTCGGACAACGCGGTGCTGCGGTGCCCAAAGACAACCACTGAAATCAAGGGAAAAACCATGCGTATTTTGATCACCGGCGGTGCCGGCTTTTTGGGTGCCAGACTCGCCCGCGAAATTTTGAAACGTGGCGAACTCAATGGGCAAACGGTTGATGAGCTTGTCTTGGCCGATCTGTTTCCTGCCCCTGCCGACTTGCAAGCCGATGCGCGTGTCAAAAGCCACGCCGGGCCCATGCTGGAACAAGCTGATTTATTGAAGAGTGGCTTTGACGGTGTGTTTCACTTGGCATCGGCAGTGTCCGGCGAATGCGAGCTCGATTTTGATCTGGGCCTGCGCTCCAATGTCGACAGCACACGCCTTTTACTGGACAGCATTCGCGCATCAGGCAAGGTCTCTCGTTTGGTGTTTGCCAGCTCTGTCGCCGTATTCGGCCCGGATGCGGCCAACCCCATGCCGGACCGTGTGAGCGACAACACCCTGCCCTCGCCGCAAACCTCTTACGGCACCCACAAACTGATGCTCGAATATATGGTGGCAGACTACACCCGCAAGGGGTTTATTGATGGCCGTGCCGCTCGTTTGATGACGGTGGCAGTGCGCCCAGGCAAGCCCAATGGGGCAGCTTCGTCCTTTTTCAGCGGAATTATTCGCGAGCCATTAGCAGGCACCCACACCACCTGCCCAGTAGATGCCCATGTGTCTCACCCCTTGTCTTCACCCGGCACCACCATTCATGGCTTGATCACGGTATTTGAGGCCAGTCGCGAAGCCATGGGGGGGCGTCTGGCCCTGAACCTGCCTGGCTTGAACGTAACAGTCAGCCAAATGCTGGAAGCCCTAGAGAAAGTGGCAGGCCCTGCTGTTCGGGCGCGGGTGAAGTTCGAACGCGATGAACGCATTGCAGGCATCGTCAGCAATTGGGCCAAAGGGTCTACCTCGGATCGGGCCCATGCCTTAGGCCTCAAAGCGGACAACAGTTTTGAAGACATCATCCAACAATACATAGATGATTGCCGTCAACGGCCAGGTTACCCTGCAGAGGCTTTGAGCGGGTTGGGCTGATTAGCCAAACTGCCAAGCATGCTGAGGCAACCAAAAGTATGGGGCTAAAAATGCGTGCTAATGGCCCCGCTGATTCGTCCATCGTCCTCAATGAGGGCCATCCAACGCCACTTATCAAAGGTCGTGCAGGGGTGGGAAATGCCCAGAGCCACTCGGTCACCGACTTGAGGCCACACCCCTTCTGGGGCAAAAGCCATGTGGGCATGTTGGTCACTCAAGGCTTGGACTTTCCAGCTTTCAGGGGTCGCCTGAATCGGCTCACCAACTTTTTGCGCCTTGGCCGACCACCGCACAGGCATAGGCATGCATTGGTCAAAAGACAGATCTCGACGTCCAGCGCTCAAGATAGCCAAGCCCGGTTCTGGCACCGATTGGACTTTGGTCCAAACCTCCAATGCGGGCCGCAAGGAAGCACTCAAGCCCTCGCGCAACTCCACCAGTTTCAGATAACGGGCGTAGTTCCAGTGGTCGTGGGTCAGGTAGCACCCGGATCGCAAAACGCCCTGCACGGGTCGACTTTTGACTTGCAATTTGAGCAAGGGAATCACCAAATCGAACACGGCCGATCCCCCGGCCGAGAGCAACACCTCATTTGCGCCCCACAAGTTCAAGGCATCGATTTGCTGCACCAACGAATTGACATTGCGCACCAGCCCGCTGATGGCTTCAATATCGTGGGCATTGTCACAACGCCCCAACCCGCCCTCGTAGCATTCAACACCGCCCAAACACACGGCATCGGATTCGTGCATGGTCTGCGCCAAGGCCAAGGCTTGCTCTTGCGTTCGGCAACCTGTTCGGTAAGCATCGATACCCAACTCCAGCAACACGTCCCAGCAACGAAGGCTTTGTCGGCGTTGCTTCCAATCGGCCAAACAGGCCAATTGCGCCACCGAATCCACCAAAAACCAGACTCTCGCCTGGGGGTTTTGATTGAGCAGCAAGTTCAATCCATCCAAGTCGGCATCGGATACCAACTGGTTGGCGATGATGGCGTTTTTAGCTCCGGCCGCCAAGCCCACGCGAAGTTGGTGCACGTTGGCAAAAGTCAAACCCCACGCCCCTGCCCGCAATTGCATGCGAAACAACTCGGGCGACAAGGTAGTCTTGCCGTGCGGTGCCAAGGCTACACCTTTGCGCCGAACAAAATCCTGCATCCAGGCCAGGTTGTGCTCCAGGGCTGGGCGCCGCAAAACAGCGACCGGATAAGACAACACATCGTCCAGCAGATTCCAGCCCAATTGGCCCAGTTGCGACACTGCACAAGGGGTGGCCGTCAAAGGGTAGCCTTTGCAGCGTCCATCCAATACCAATTCAGGGTTCATGGCCACTCACTCTCTTTATTTGATGCTCAATTTGTTCACGGATTTTCTCACTGTGATCGGAAACCTGTCGGTATTGCAGCATGACTTTCTTTAAAAAAACACGGGATATCCTCGCCTTGGGTGAAGCGATGATCGAGTTCAATCAGACACCCGGTCAAAGCCCGAACGAGCCCCCCTTGTATTTGCAAGGTTTTGGTGGTGACACCAGCAACGCGGCCATAGCCGCCCGTCGGGCTGGCGCAAGCGTGGGCTACCTGACGCGCCTGGGAACTGACCGATGGGGAGATCGCTTGATGGACCTGTGGCAACGTGACCAAGTGGACACCACCCATGTCTTACGCGACCCGCAAGCCCCGACCGGGATGTATTTCGTCAGCCACGATGCGCAAGGCCATCATTTCAGTTATGCCCGCAGCGGGTCGGCAGCCAGTCGCATGCAACCCCAAGACTTGGCTCAACATTGGCTGGAGGCCATCAGCGGCAGCCGGTGGCTTCACTTGTCTGGCATTTCGCTGGCACTGTCGGCATCGGCCTGCGACACGGCTTTTGCAGCCATGCAACATGCGCGAGCGCAGGGTACACAAGTTGCCCTTGATTCAAATTTGCGCCTGTCATTGTGGCCGCTGGCGCGTGCCCAAGCGTGTATCCGCCATGCGGTCAGTTTGTGTGACTTGTTTTTACCCAGCATCGAGGATATGACCTCGCTGACTGGCCTGACCCATGCACAAGACATCATTGCCTGGAGCCATGCCCAGGGCGCAGCGCAGGTGGTGCTCAAGTTAGGCGCTGAAGGTGCAGTGGCCAGCAATGGTCAAAGCATTCGCCAAGTGCCCGGTCATGCAGTCACGGCCCTGGACGCCACGGGTGCAGGCGATTGCTTTGCAGGCAACTTGTTGGCACGGCTGACGGCTGGAGATGACCTTTGGCACGCCACGGTTTATGCCAATGCGGCTGCCGCGTTATCCGTTCAAGGTTTGGGGGCAGTGGCCCCTTTGCCCCATCGGCATCAAGTGATGCAGCTGCTTGAACAGGGTGCACCGGAGTCGTCAACATGAGGCCCCTGATAGCCATCGACTGGGGCACAACGTCCCTGCGCGGCGCACGGCTTGGCTCAAACGGTGAGGTGTTGGCATCGCGTGAGTTTGCGCGTGGCATTCTGAGCGTGGCCCCCGGTCAGTTTGAGGCGGTGTTCCACGAGCTATTTCATGATTGGATGCAAACCCCCGATACCCTTTGCCTAATTTCCGGCATGGCCGGCAGTCGACAGGGATGGCAAGAGGCACCTTATTGCCCTTGCCCTGCCGGATTTACCGAGTTGGTCCAGCACTTGCTGTGGATTCAACCCGAGCGCATCGCTTTAGTTCCCGGCATGAGTTGCATGGCAACCGACCCCTTGAATACCCCTGATGTGATGCGCGGCGAGGAGATTCAAATCTTCGGGGCATTGCAACTGGTGCAGCTCGACACGGCCATACTGGTGTTGCCAGGCACGCACAGCAAATGGGTACAAGTGCAATCTGGACGCATCCTGAATTTCAAAACATTCATGACGGGTGAGCTCTTCGCATTACTAAGCCAGCACTCCATTTTGGGCAAGACACTCGATCTGAAAGGTGCCTTTGACGAAGCCGCCTTTCTTCAAGGCATTGACCAAAGCCAGCAACCGGGCAGTGTGTTGCACCACTTGTTTGCGGTGCGTACGCTGGGCTTGTTTGAACGCATGAGTTCAATTGCACTGCCCAGCTACTTGTCGGGCCTGCTGATTGGTGAAGAATTGCGCACGCAGGCCCAATTGACAGACTCAAACCCAGTAATCCTGATCGGCAGCGAAGCCTTGACCCTGCGCTACACCTTAGCCTTGCAACACTTGGGCATAAGCAGCCAATGCCGAGGGTCAGAAGCCACTTGGGCGGGTTTGTTTGCATTGGCCTGCACTTGCTGAGGGTTAAATGTTCAGCGCTTATTTTTTAAGTTAACAAATCAGCTTGACCCCCTTCAATACACTTTTTGTATGACCCCATTGCCCATATCCTCAGCCGCCCAAACTTTGGCGCATGCCATGGCCCGTTTGCCCTTGATCGCCATCCTGCGTGGCCTCACATCCGACGAAGCACCCAGCATCGGCGAAGCACTGGTCAACAGCGGCTTTGCCATCATCGAAGTCCCCCTCAATTCGCCCGATCCTTTGCAAAGCATCGCAAAACTGACACGGCAATTTCCGCACACCCTGATCGGTGCAGGCACGGTGCTCAACGCACAGCAGGTCAAAGACGTGCATGCCGCCGGAGGTCGCTTGGTTGTCGCTCCCAACTTCAACCCCGCCGTGGTGGCACAGGCTTTGACGCTGAACATGGTGGTATTGCCCGGTGTAGCCACACCGAGCGAAGCCTTTGCGGCACTCGATGCCGGTGCGCACGGGCTCAAATTGTTCCCCGCCGAAATGATTTCTCCCGCCATTCTTAAAGCCATGCGGGCTGTATTGCCCCCCCAAACCAGTTTGATGCCCGTAGGCGGTATCACGCCCGACAACATGGCGTCCTACAAGGCGGCAGGGGCGTCAGGCTTCGGCTTGGGTTCGGCCTTGTATTCTCCGGGCCGGAGTGCCGAAGGGGTTCGCGAACGGGCATTGGCTTTTGTGAATGCCTACACAACAGCCTAAACCCAAGTTTTTACAGCAAGAACAGAAGCTTTTTTAGCTTGCCCTCAAGGCTTTTAGCGCTTCATGTGAAACGCCGGTCAAGTCCGGCGGCAGTTGGTGCTTGGCTTGCAGGTAATGGTGGGTATACACCTCCAAATAGGCTTGCAAGGTCAGCGCCGCATGGTTTTCACCCACCAAATCCAAGCAAAGCGCCGCGACCTCGCTAGTGCAAAAGTGGTCATCGCGTCTTGTTCGCCTCAACTTGTAGTGGGAGATTTGGTCGGGGCTCAAACTCAACACGGGCAAGTTGTCCAGATAGGGGCTTTTTCGGAACATTTTTCGGGCTTCGGGCCAGGTGGCATCCAGCAAGATAAACAGCGGTCGCTTGCCTGAAGCCATCGGTGGCACGTCGCTCACCACACGCTCGGGCTGCACAAATTCACCTGGAAACACCACATACGCTTGCCACTGCGGGTCTGCCAGTAGCAGTAACAAAGCGGGATCAACTTCGGTGCGGGCCCAAGCAAATGCAAAGGTGTCATGCACAACGTCGGCAATCAACCAACCTGTGTTGCTGGGTTTTAGGGACTCAATGTCGGCCATCAACAAACACACACCTGCTTGGGTTGAGACTTCAGGCCGCACCCCGCAAATGCAATGACTGGGGACCAACCGGCAGCCACCACAACGCGGCCCCTTAATGCCCCCTCTGGCCAAAAAGGGTTTGGCGCTTCTGGCCAACCGGGTTGCACGCAAGCGTGAAACAGCGTGTGGCAAAGAGGTCTGATGGGGCATGAAGTTTCAAAATCTCAGTTTGGCGTGGCCATGCGCAGTCGACGCGCTGCCTCCTCAGCCCGGGCATCGTCAATTTCACGCAACACGGCAGACATGTCCACATCGGCAAGTTTCCGATCAAAGCGGCCGGTCAATGCGGTTTCGTTGCTGAGCAAGCCGCTTTGATAAAGACGCCAAATTTCGGGGCCATATTCGGTCCCTAGCAGTTCAGGGGCAAATTGGCCAAAAAAGTCACGCAAGTTGCCCACATCGCGCAACAGCATGCGTTGGGCGTGGTTGTTGCCCGCAGCATCTACTGCTTGGGGCAGGTCAATGATGACGGGTTCATCCACACCCTCGGCACCGTCTTCGCCGGGCACATGCGCCAGCAAGATGTTGAACTCGGACAAATCACCATGCACCACACCCGCACACAACATGCGCACCACTTCGGCCACCAGGGTGGCATGGTGTTGCAAGGCTTGTGCCGGGGTGAACGCCACATCATTTAGGCGCGGGGCCGCATCGCCATGGGCATCGGTCACCAACTCCATCAACAACACGCCGTCAAAAAAGTTATAAGGTCTGGGGACCCGCACACCGGCTGCGGCCAAACGGTAAAGCGCATCCACTTCGGCGCTTTGCCAAGCGGCTTCTTGCTCTTGTCTGCCAAATTTGCTGCCCTTGGCCATGGCCCGAGCCGAGCGGGAGTTTTTGACCTTTCGGTTTTCCGTGTAATCCACGGCTTGCCTGAAGCTGCGGTGGGTGGCCTCTTTGTATATCTTGGCGCAACGTGTTTCGTCTCCGCATCGCACCACAAAGACCATGGCCTCTTTGCCGCTCATCAATTGGCGAACCACCGAGTCAATGAGCCCCTCTTCAACGAGGGTTTGCAGTCTGGGTGGCGCCTTCATGCAGGCCGATGCAGCGCACAGATTTTGTTGCCATCGGGGTCCCGCAAATAGGCCAAATACAACTTACCAGCTGGGGACTCACGGAAACCGGGTGGGTCTTCGCAAGTGCTGCCCCCATTGGCGATTCCCGCTGCATGGAAGGCATCACCCTGCTCTGCAGACTTGACCGCAAAACCAATGGTGCTGCCATTGCCATGCGTCGCAGGCTCACCGTTGATCGGTGTGGTGATGCCAAAGGTGCCGCTTGGGCTGCGGTAAAAATACCGGTTTTTATTGGCAACGCCGGGCCCGTAACCCAAGGTACCGAGTAAGGCGTCGTAAAACTTCTTGGAAACTTCCAGGTCATTTACCCCCAACATCACATGACTGAACATTGCGTTCTCCATAAAGGCCCGAAAGTGGGCAACTCGAATCGGGTCAATGGTACTTGATGAAAACCCCCCGCTACCGAGCGAATTCTGCTACAGCAAGTCGCCAAGGTGGTAGCGAATCAAGGCTACTTGCTTCATGCTGCGTTTTTGATGGCTTTATTTCGCAAACTGCGAACCCTAAAGCTCACAACAAAAAGTTAATTCACGATCTGGACAAATATATGAATCCCCAACCTGACCTTTTGGAATCCTGGCTGGCGCAAGAGCGCTCTGCGCGGCAACGACTTGATGCGGGTGCAGGCCCTGGCGTGGCCACGCCCGAGCAAACAGCAGGCAAAACCGGCTTAGAGGTTATGCAAGGCTTGCTCAGCGGAGAGTTGCCCTACGCCAGCATTGCCAAAACCATGGACTTCATGTTGATTGAGGTCAACTTGGGTGAAGCGATTTTCCAAGGCACTCCCGGAAACCAGCATCTGAACCCTTTGGGCACCGTGCACGGTGGCTGGTTTGCCACTTTGCTAGATTCAGCTTTGGGCTGTGCCGTGCACACGATGATGCCACCAGGGCGCGGCTACACCACGGCCGATCTGAGTGTGAAATTGGTACGGGCCATCACGCCTAAAGTACAGCGCGTGCGGGCTATTGGTAAAGTCCTTCACTGTGGACGCCAACTGGCAACAGCTGAGGCTCAACTGGTGGGTCCGGACGGCAAGTTGTACGCCCACGCTAACTCTGCTTGCCTTGTTTTTGACATGCCTTCCATTAAAACTTCTGGAAACTGAACATGAGACTACTTCACACCATGTTGCGCGTTGGCAACTTGCAACGCTCCATTGACTTCTACACCCAGGTGTTGGGCATGAAGTTGCTGCGCACCTCCGAAAACACAGACTACAAATATTCTTTGGCCTTTGTGGGCTACGGCAACAACCCCGACCACGCCGAGCTGGAGCTGACCTACAACTGGGGCGTCGAAAGCTACGAAATGGGCACCGCTTATGGTCACATTGCTTTGGGCGTTCCCGATGCTTACGCGGCCTGCGAAAAGATCAAAGCCTCAGGTGGCAACGTCACCCGTGAAGCCGGCCCAGTCAAAGGCGGCAGCACCGTCATTGCTTTTGTGACCGACCCGGATGGTTACAAGGTCGAATTGATCCAGCGCCCCGAATACGCGAGTGACCAGGCTTAGAGCCTATAAATCAAGCGCCGTAGCACTCAATCAGCGAGGCAACTGACTGGCCTCGCGTGCCAGCGCTTCAATTCGGGCCCAATCGCCTTGAGCCAATGCTTCAGCTGGCACCAACCATGAGCCTCCAACACAAGCCACGTTCGGCAGACTTAGCAAATCTTGGGCGTTTTGTTGCGTCACGCCCCCGGTCGGACAAAACGTGACATCGAAGAACGGACCTGACCAAGCCTTGAGCAAAGCGGGGCCGCCGGCTTGCATGGCCGGGAAAAACTTCAGCTGGGTGTAGCCGTCTTCTTGCGCCATCATGATTTCGCTGCCCGTGGCCACACCGGGCAACAAAGACAAGCCATTGTCCCGACAAGCCTGCCCCACCGCACGGGTAAAACCAGGGCTGACAGCAAAACGGGCACCCGCTTTGGCTGCAGCCACAGCATCGGCTGGGCTGCGCACTGTGCCAGCGCCCACCACGGCATCGGGCACTTCTTTGGCAATGGCTTCCATGCAGGCCAGCGCTTGGGGGGTGCGCAAGGTCACCTCCAGCATGCGAATACCCCCTGCGACCAGTGCACGCGCCATGGGCACAGCGTGCGCCACATCGTGCAACACAATCACGGGAATCACGGGGGCGTCCTGCATGACTTGCAGCGCGGTCAATGGACCTTTGAGATTTACAGCCATGTGCAGGCTCCTTCTTCGGCTTTGAGCGCATTGCGGCGCAGATTGGCAAACAGTTCACGGCCCATACCGACGCTGTTTTCAGCGCTCAGATGGGCAGGCATTTGGGCCACCGGACGGGCTGCCCATTCGGCCTCACTGAGCAAGACTTGCAAGGTGCCGTGAATGCCGTCAAGGCGAATCAGGTCACCGTCTTGCACTTTGGCCAACGGCCCCCCCGAGGCCGCCTCGGGCGAGACATGGATGGCGGCAGGCACTTTGCCCGAGGCCCCGCTCATGCGGCCATCGGTCACCAAAGCCACTTTGAAACCCTTGCCTTGCAACACCGCCAGCGGCGGCGTGAGCTTGTGCAATTCGGGCATCCCATTGGCTTGCGGCCCCTGCCAACGCACCACACACACCACATCGCGGTCCAACTCCCCGGCTTTAAAGGCCGCATGCAATTCATCCTGAGAACTGAACACGCGGGCAGGCGCTTCGATCTGATGAAACGCTTCAGGGACGGCTGAAATCTTGATCACACTGCGGCCCAAATTGCCCTGCAGCAGTTTTAATCCACCCGTGGCACTGAAAGGGTTTTGCGCCGAGCGAACCACGGTTTCGTCTTTGGAGGGCCCAGGATCTGACCAGTTCAACTGGCCGTTCTGACCAGAAGGAATGCGGGTGAATTCTCGCAAGCCCCCCGGACGCACGGTCAACACATCGGCATGCATGAAGCCCGCATCCAGCAACTCGCGGATGACGAAACCTGGGCCGCCTGCGGCCTGGAATTGGTTCACGTCGGCGCTGCCATTGGGGTACACGCGAGTTAGCAAGGGCACGACATCGGACAGGGCTGAAAAGTCATTCCAATCGATCAGGATGCCCGCTGCGCGTGCCACTGCGACCCAATGGATCAAGTGATTGGTCGAACCGCCTGTAGCCAACAGCGCAACCATGGCATTGACAATGCAACGCTCGTCCACCACATGGCCTATAGGGGTGAAGTTTTTACCATTCACCAACTCAAGCACCGTTCGCGCGGCTTCGCGTGTCAGCTCTTGGCGCACGCCCTCCCCCGGGTTAATGAAGGCGGTACCCGGGACATGCAGGCCCATGGCCTCCAACAACATCTGGTTGCTGTTGGCCGTGCCATAAAAAGTGCAAGTGCCTTCACCATGGTAAGCCGCAGATTCGGCCTCCAACAATTCGGGACGCCCGACTTGTCCCAAAGCCGCTTTCTCGCGCACCTTGGATTTTTCATTGTTTGAAAGACCGCTGGTCATCGGGCCTGCGGGCACAAAAACCGTGGGCAGATGGCCAAACTGCAAAGCCCCAATCAGCAGGCCGGGCACGATTTTGTCGCACACACCCAACATCAAAACGGCGTCAAAAACGTCATGACTGAGCGAAACGGCAGTGGCCATCGCAATCACATCCCGACTGAAAAGACTCAATTCCATGCCCGGTGTCCCTTGGGTCACGCCATCACACATGGCCGGCACGCCACCGGCCACTTGGGCCGTCGCGCCCTGTTTGCGGGCTTCGTCTTTGATCAGATCCGGGTAATGTTGCAAGGGCGCATGGGCCGACAGCAGGTCGTTGTAGGCGTTGACGATGCCGATATTGGGCGCTCTCGGAGCGACCACCTTGATTTTGTCTAGCGCCGTGGCGCGTTCTTTGTCGGCCTGAGGCATGGCTGCAAAAGCATGGGCCACATTGGCACAACCCAGTCGCTGCGCACCGGGATCGCGCTGGGCAGCGGAATCTACCTGCTTTAAATAGGCTTGCCGGGTTGGCCGACTGCGCTGAGCAATGCGTTCGGTCACTGCCAAAAGGGTTGGATGAAGTGTCATGTTTTTGCGAAATAAGCTGCGTTGTAACAAAATTACATGCGCGATGGTAACCGTGTTCCTGCTTCGTGGGTTTAAAAAGGGGTTACAGAACGGGTACAACCCGCATTCCCCTCACCATTCAACCCTTTTTGGCCACCGGGCCACCTCCCGTCTTTAGCTGCATATACTTCCGCCATGAACATCGCCGACCTGCGCAAGAGCTACGAAAAAGCAGAGCTCAATGAAACCGCCTCTGAGGCCAACCCACTGAAACAATTTGAGCAGTGGCTGCAAGAAGCCATAGCGGCCGAAGTGCCCGAACCCAACGCCATGACGCTGGCCACTGTAGCCGGTAATTTGCGCCCCAGCACACGCGTGGTGCTGATCAAAGGCTGCGACGAACGTGGCATCGTTTGGTACACCAACTACGACAGCCGTAAAGGCCAGGAACTGGCGGGCAACCCCTATGCCGCCTTGCAATTTCACTGGGTAGAACTTGAACGGGTGGTGCGTATAGAAGGACGGGTCGAAAAAGTCAGTGACGAGGAAAGCGACGCTTACTTTCACAGTCGCCCACTGGACTCGCGCATCGGGGCCTGGGCTTCACCGCAAAGTCAGGTAATTGAGGGCCGAACCGTGTTGGTGACCAACGCTGCGAAATATGCCGCACAGTTTTTACTGAACCCACCTCGTCCACCGCATTGGGGCGGGTACCGGTTGGTTCCCGACGAATGGCAGTTTTGGCAAGGCCGTAAAAGCCGCCTGCATGACCGTTTGCGTTACACGCCATCGGGTGACCAGTGGTTGCGGGAACGGCTGGCCCCTTAACTGCCTGCCCAGCCAGACAAGCCAGGTTCAGCTGGCTGGTACAGCCGTGCTGCCGCGAATCACCAATTCAAATGGCAACAAAGACTGTGCAGCAATGACTTCTCCCGAAATGGCAGAAAGCATGTACTGCGCTGCAATTCGGCCCAGGTCTTGTGTAGGCAGACTGACCGTGGTGAGACCCGGATTAATGGCCCCTGAAATCTCAAGATCGTCGATACCGCAGATGGACAGCTGTTCTGGAATTTTCAGATTCATGCGTTGCGCCTCCAGCATAGCGCCCACCGCCAGAAGGTCGTTGCCACAAAAGATGGCTGTTGGGGGTTGCCGGGCACTCATCAGTTTGCGAAGCCCTAAACGTCCCCCCTCCATATTGAATGCCTGCTCAGAGAGCAGGCCAGGCGGTAAAGTCAAATTGGCCAATGCGAGGGCCTGACGCGCACCTTCAATACGGCTACGGGCCCGGTCATTGTGCGATGTCAGACCAGAAATGACGCCGATGCGCCGGTGGCCCAAGCCCAACAGGTGTTCCGCCGCCATGCGTGCCGCACCTTCATTGTCGAAACCTAACGAGGGCAATCGCGGATCGCAGGACCAGGTCAATAAGGTGGGTTTGCGCCAAAGGCTTAAAGCCTTCCAGAGTCTGGGCGCATGGTCGGTTCCTACCAATACCAAGGAATCAACCCCGCGTTGCTGCAAGGCGCGAACCAACTCAAACTCGGTCACTGGATCGTATTCGTGGCTGGCCACCAGCAACTGATAGCCAGCCTGCGCCAAAGTGGTCTGCATGGCTTGGGTACTGCGGGCAAAAATGGCGTGGTCCAGCGTGGGGATGACACAGCCCACGGTGTGCGTGCGTCCCGATGCCAGGGCCCTCGCCGCAGCGTCCGGTTGGTAATCCAGTTTGCGGACAGCAGCCAACACCAATTCCCTGGTGCTGATACGCACGACCCCCGGATTGCTCAGTACTCGCGAAACAGTCGCAGTTGAAACCCCCGCTTCGCGGGCTACTTCCTCGATCGTAATCCGATGGTCCATGGCGGCAAGCATGCCACAAGAACAAATTCAGCAGAGGAAAAAATGTAAGCGCTTTCTAAAAAATTTTTCAGTGTTTTCCCTAGTTATTAGTATTAAATCGGGTTTTACGGGTTGACACAAAAAATCAATGGGGCGACAGTAAATGCAAGCGCTTACATTTTCGATGCGCATTGAAAACAGATTTAAGAAGGAACATCGGTGGCCCGAACCCAGCCTAAAAGTTACCGCAGAGTCGTGGTCGGCATCGCAACGGTGTCATTGCTGCTGGCTTTGTGGTACTTGGCAACTACAGCCACCGGGTTCATCAACCCCTCGCGTTTTCCACGCCCTCATGAAGTGCTGAGCGCATTCAACTTCATTCAGACCGAAGGCTACGGCAACGGCAAACTGCACCAGCATGTCTTGCACAGCCTCAAACTGGTCGCCATGGGATTTTCGGTCGCTGTGGGTGTAGGCGTGCCTTTGGGCTTATTAATGGGCTACTCGCGCCGGGCGGAGGCCCTGATCAATCCGGCGTTCTTGCTGTTGCGGCCCATCCCCCCTCTGGCCTGGATTCCACTGGCCATCGTCTGGCTTGGATTGGATGACGGCTCCAAAATTTTGGTTATTTTCGTTGCCGCATTTGTGCCCTCGGTGATCAACAGCTACACCGGCGTACGCAACATCGAAACACCAATCATGGAAGCGGCCAGAATGCTCGGCATCAAGGGCTGGCGATTGGTCTTCGAAGTACTGGTCCCAGGCGCGATGCCCATGATATTTACAGGCTTGAGGCTGTCTTTGCAAGCCAGTTGGACAACCCTGGTGGCAGCGGAACTGATTGGGGCGCTCTATGGTCTGGGCAGCATCCTGAACCAGGCTGCGCAAGACATATTCCCCGCCATGATCTTGGTGGCGATGGTGTTTGTCGGTGTGTGCGGAGCATCGACAACCTGGCTCCTCGGTCGGCTTGAAAATCTCGCCATTCCTTGGCGGCATGGAAGGGTGGCGGCATGACCGCCCCACTGAATCGCAAACAATTTTGGCGTCTGACCGTCACGGGCACCGTGGCTTTCTTGGGGTTTTGGTATTTGGCCCGCCTGCTGCATTTCTCGCCGCCGCAGTTTTTGCCCATGCCCCACGAAGTGTTGATCAAAATGATTGACCTGCTGCACAACCCTTTTGCAGGGGCCACGCTCCCAGAACACATGCTCGCCAGCATGAAACGATTTGGCATGGGTTTTGGCCTGGCCGCTTTAATTGGGGTTCCGCTGGGTTTGGCCATGGGCTGGTTTCGCTGGCTGGATGATGTTGTGACACCGCTTTTTGACAGTGTGCGGTTCATCGCGCCGGTGGCTTGGGTCCCTTTTGCGGCACTTTGGTTTGGAACAGGCATCGGGGGGCCAACCCTGATTATTTTTGCTGGCGCCTTTCCACCCTGCCTGATCAATGCCTATCGTGGTGCCCGGGATGTCGACATCCGCTACCTCGAGGCGGCCAGCATGTTGGGCGTGGGGAGTTTCAAAACTATTTCCGAAGTTTTGTTCCCTGCCTCTATCCCCTCCATCATTGCAGGGCTTCGAATAGGCGCAGGTCTGGGCTGGCTGTCTCTGGTGGGGGCTGAGCTGATTGTGGCCAGCAGCGGAATGGGCAATCTGATTGTCCGAGCGCAAAGCGCCTTGGCGACTGACACCGTGATGGCCGGAATGATTGCGATCGGCATGGTGGGTGTGGTCATTGACGTGCTGATCCGCAAACTGGAGCGAATTTTGTTGAAACACCGAAACGCCTAAGTCGACAATTTTTTACAAAGACTAATTGCCCATGGCTACCATCCAATTCACCGATGTCACACGCATTTTCCAACGCGATGGCAAGGATTTCCTTACGCTAGACCAGATTAACTTGACCGTGCAAGACCAAGAGTTTGTGGCGATTGTGGGTCCGTCGGGTTGTGGCAAAACCACCTGCATGCGCATGGCCGCCGGGCTTGAGTTCCCGAGTTCCGGGACGGTCAAAGTGAACAATGTCGTGGTGACTGAGCCGGGTCCCGACCGTGCCGTGGTATTTCAGCAATTTGCACTCTTCCCCTGGAAGTCGGTGCACGAAAACATCGACTTCGGCTTGCGCAGCAAAGGCTTGCCCAAGGATGAGCGCGAAAAGCTCATTGCCCATTACATTGAACTCATGAACCTTAAGGGTTACGAAAGTGCCTACCCGCACCAACTTTCAGGCGGCATGCAACAACGGGTGGCGATTGCGCGGGCCTACGCACTGGATCCGCAGGTACTGTTAATGGATGAGCCCTTTGGTGCACTCGATGCCCAAACCCGTGTGGTCATGCAAGAAGAACTGGTGAGGCTTGCAAGAAAAAATCCGCGCACCGTGCTTTTTATTACCCACGCAGTCGAGGAAGCCGTTTATCTGGCCGATCGCGTGGTGGTGATGACCAGTCGGCCAGGAAAAATCAAAGAAATTCTTGATGTGAGGTCTGTTCGTGAAGCCGAGAAATGGGATCGACACAGCAAGATTGAAGACGTGATGGACCTTGAAAGTTTTGTCCATTTACGCACCCGCATCTGGAAGTCATTGCGTGAAGAACACGCCGGCACAGATCATTGAACCGCCACCTGAAACCCCAACCCAACCTTAAACCCAAGGAGACACTGAAATGAAAAAATTAACTGCTGCTGCGTTAGGCATGAGTCTTGTCTTTGGCATGGTCTCTGGCGTCCAAGCCCAGGCGCTGACCCCCATCAAAATCAGCTACCAACCCTCGCTTTACTGGGCCCTGCCCTTCCACATCGCTACCGAAAAAGGCTGGTGGAAAGACGTGGGTCTTGCCCCAGAGTTCTCCACCTTTCCGGCTGGGGTTCCGCAAATTGCTGCCTCGGCAGCGGGGTCTTGGGATGTCGGCGGCACCGGATCAGTGCCTGCCGTGCTCGGCCATGTCCGCTTTGGTATTAAAACCATTGGTTTGACCAACGACGAATCTGCCGCCAACGGCCTGATCGGCAGCAGCAAAGCCGCCGCCGATTTCGCCAAAGACCCAGCTGCGGCACTGCGTGGCAAAACCATCACACTGACCCAAAACTCCACCGCCGACTTTGCTGTGCAAGCCTGCCTGAAGAAATACGGCCTCAAAAAGTCGGATGTCGTCATGAAAAACATGGGACAAGCTGAAATCATCTCTGCCCTCTCGTCCAATAACTCGGATCTGGCGGGCATGTGGGCACCCAACACCTACACGGTAGAAGAAAAAGCGGGCGCAAAAATGCTGTGCAACGGCAAAGACAGCGGCGCGATCGTCCCGGGCGCTTTGATTGCGCGTGGCGACTATGCCAAGCAAAACCCCCAAAACGTTGCCAAGTTCCTGGCCGTTTACCTGCGTGCATGGAGCTGGATGTCGGTCAACCGACCTGAAGCGATTCGGATGATGAAAGACTTTTATGCCAAAGGGGGCGTCAGCATCAGCGACGCCGCCATGAACAAAGAGTTCGCGACCCGACCCACTTTTAACTTGGCACAGCAACTCAAGGTCATGGAGCGTACAGGGGGTAATGCTAACTCCACGATGGACGGCTGGTTCAATGAACTTTCTGGCTTCATGCGCGAAACCGGTGCTGTGCAGCAAGTGCCTGCGGTGGCTGATTTTGTAACCGATGAATACATGAAATTGGTTCAGGCAGATCCTAAACTGCGTGAAATGGCCAACTCGACTCGGTAATGATTCAAACCTGAACTTGGCGACATTCGCCAAGTTCAGGCCTACATTTAGTTTGAAAATTTGTGCCTGCAATGCAGTGCACATGGGGATTATTTACCTTCATGACGGCCCCCTTTAGAGTGCCCCCAACCAGGAGATGAACGTGGCCATCACGTATTTGAAAAAAGCTGACAAAACACCCGAAACCGAAACGGCCACGGCACAGCAGGTTGTCACCACCATGCTGGCCGAAATCCAAAAAAACGGTGAAGCTGCGGTGCTGAAATACGCCGCCGATCTGGACCAATGGACGAGCGACATCATCGTGACGCCAGAGCAAATTGCAGCCAATGCGCGCGAAGTCCCTGAACAAGTCAAAGCCGACATTGACTTTGCGATCAAGCAAGTTTTTGATTTTGCCCAGGCGCAAAGACGTTCACTCTCTGAGTTTCAGGTTGAATTGCACCGTGGCGTCACGGCCGGTCAGCGGGTCCTGCCCGTCAATGTGGCGGGCTGTTATGCCCCTGCAGGACGTTATGCCCACATTGCCAGTGCCTACATGGGCGTGGCGACCGCCAAGGCCGCAGGGGTCAAAACCATCATTGCTTGCTCGGGTCCCTTCAGAGGTGGCCCCATGCACCCTTATCTGCTTTACGCATTCAACAAAGCAGGTGCCGACATCATCATGACGCTGGGTGGCGTACAAGCCATTGCAGCCATGGCCAATGGCCTTTTTACAGGCAAACCGGCCGACGTGATCGTGGGCCCCGGCAACAAATTTGTAGCAGAAGCCAAGCGCACCTTGTTCGGTAAAGTGGGCATCGATGTTTTTGCAGGCCCTTCTGAAATCGGCATCATTGCCGACGACACCGCCGACCCCGCCATGGTCGCAAGCGATCTGGTGGGGCAGGCAGAGCATGGGCATGAATCTCCCGCCTGGCTCTTCACCACCAGCCGAAGGGTAGCCGAGGAAGTCATGCGAAGGGTGCCCTTACTCATCGACACCCTGCCCCCCACGGCCAAAGATGCCGCCGGTGCGGCATGGCGCGATTACGGCGAAGTCATGTTGTGTGACACCCGTGATGAGGTTGCTGAACTCTCTGACCGTTATGCCAGCGAGCACCTAGAGGTTCACGCGGCCGACCTGGATTGGTGGCTTGAAACACTGACCTGCTATGGCTCCTTGTTTTTGGGCGAGGAAACCACGGTGGCCTATGGCGACAAAGCCAGCGGCCCCAACCATGTTCTGCCCACCAAGGGAGCGGCTCGGTATTCTGGCGGCTTGTCGGTGCACAAATTCCTCAAAACCTTTACTTGGCAGAAGATGACCCGCGAAGCAGCACGGGACATTGGTCTGGCGACCGCCCGCATTTCCAGACTGGAAGGCATGGAGGCCCATGCCCGCACCGCAGATGATCGACTGGCCAAGTATTTCCCAGGTGAGAGTTTTGAGCTGGGTGAGCCAGTGAAGGTCTGATCGTTCAAACCCTTACAACGCCTACCGATCAACACATTCAGGTCAACCGGCATGAGCGCCCTCACATCTTTATTTGATCTTTCCGGTCGCACGGCCTTGGTCACCGGGGGCAGCTCCGGTCTGGGTGAAGCCATGGCAGAGGCGCTGGGCAAAGCGGGGGCGCAAGTGATTTTGATGGCCCGCCGCATGGACATGCTGCAACTGTCTGCTGAGAAACTCAGCGCAATGGGCATTCGGGTTCGCGTTTTGGCCTGCGATTTATCCACACCCGAGGCCGCACAGGCAGGGGCGCGCGAAGCCTTGACCCTGGGCTCTGTCGATATTCTGGTCAATGCGGCGGGCGTTAACCTTCGAGAGCCTTTTGCCGAGGTCTCTGTGGCGAGTTGGATGACGCAGATCAACCTGCACCTGAGCGCCCCTTTTTTTCTGACTCAGGCACTTGCGCCGGCCATGAAACAACGGGGTTGGGGGCGCATTCTCAATATCGCCAGCCTGCAAAGCACCCGTGCATTTGCAAACAGTGCGCCTTATGGTGCAGGCAAAGGCGGCATTGTTCAGCTGACCCGAGCCATCGCGCAGGAGTGGGGTCCGTACGGCATCACTTGCAATGCCATTGGGCCGGGGTTTTTTCCCACGGCCCTGACCGCCCCGGTCTTTGACAACGCAGAACTGGCCGCGCGCCATGCGGCACAAACTTGTTTGGGGCGCAATGGTGAGCTCAGTGACATCCATGGCCTCACGGTTTTTCTGGCCAGCAATGCCGCCTCCTACCTGACCGGCCAGACCCTCATGCTAGATGGTGGCTACACCGCAAAGTGACTCTCCATGACCGAACAAGACATTGACGCTTTCTGGATGCCCTTCACGCCCAACCGGCAGTTCAAGGCCGAGCCTCGCATGGTGGTTTCAGCGCAAGGCATCGCCTACCGCACCAGAGAAGGTCACGAAGTACTGGATGGCACCTCAGGGCTTTGGTGCGTGGGGGCCGGCCATCGCCATCCCCGCATTGCAGCGGCCATGAAAGCTCAAATTGACACCTTGGACTTTGCATCAAACTTTCAGGTTGGGCATCCCGGTGCTTTTGCTTTGTCCGAACGCATAGCAGACTTGGCACCCGAAGGCTTGGACCGAGTATTTCTGGTCAACAGTGGCTCTGAGGCTTGCGACACAGCCATGAAAATCGCACTGGCTTATTGGCAAGCTATGGGTCAAGGACAGCGCTCTCTTTTTGTGGGCCGTGAGCGCGGTTTTCACGGGGTGGGGTTTGGTGGCATATCGGTGGGTGGCATGACCAACAACCGGCGTGCATTTGGCGGCGCCATGTTGCGCGCCGACCACCTGCGTAGCACTTGGGATCCGTTGACCCAAGCCTTTGTTCGGGGCCAACCCCAGACCGGGGCCGAAATGGCGGATGAACTCGAGACACGCATCATTTCGCTCCACGGTGCCTCCAACATTGCCGCAGTCATCGTTGAGCCGGTCGCTGGCTCTACGGGTCTGTTGGTTCCACCTGTCGGCTATTTGCAAAGACTGCGTGAAATTTGTGACCGTCACGGCTTGTTGTTGATCTTTGATGAAGTCATCACCGGCTTTGGGCGGTTCGGGGGCATGTTTGCCGCCGATGTTTTCGGTGTCGTGCCCGACATGATCCTTTTCGCCAAGACCATCAGCAACGGTGCAGCCCCGCTGGGTGGCGTGATCGTTCACCGCCGAATACACGACGCTTTGATGCAAGGCCCCACGCACCTTGCCGAGTTGATGCATGGCTACACCTGCTCGGGCCACCCCTTGGCATGCGCTGCCGGACTGGCCATGTTGGATGTACTGCAAGACGAAGGGCTGGTGGCACAGGCACACAGCCTGGCCCAACCCTTTGAGGACGCTGTTCACCAATTGGCCGAATTACCCAGCGTGATCAGTGTGCGTAATTTGGGACTGGCCGCCGGTGTCGAACTGAAAATGGTTGAAGGTCAACCGGGTCGGCACGGTGCCATGGTGCAAGCCGCCGCCTTTGACCGGGGTCTGTTGACCCGTGCACCAGGAGACTCCGTGGTGCTGGCTCCTCCCTTTATTTGTACCCCTGACAACCTGCGGGATATGGTCGAGCGCCTTGCTGAAGCCATCAAGGCGACCGCCCGCCAATTAGAGACAACCTCATGAAAGCCTTGGTTTACACCAACCCACTCGAAGTGCAACTGTTAGACCGCCCAGAGCCCGATCTGGTGGCGGGCGAGGTTGTTTTACGCATTGACGCCGTGGGCATCTGCGGCTCCGACATGCACGCCTACCATGGTCACGACCCCCGTCGCAAACCAGGACTGGTGCTGGGTCACGAATTCTGTGGCACGGTGGTCAAGAGTGCGGCCCCGGGCTTTGCACAAGGTTTGCGCGTCACGGGGAACCCCTTGATCACATGCGGGGTTTGCGACTATTGCGTACAAGGACGAAACAACCTTTGCAGCCGTCGCACCATGGTCGGCATGACCCGGCCGGGTGCCTTTGCCGAGTACATGTCGATTCCTGCGGCCTCATTGATTGACATGCCGCAAAACATGTCCCCCGTTCATGCCGCCCTGACCGAACCTGCCGCGACTGCGCTGCACGCCATCAACATGAGCATGAAAGCCATGGCCCGTCCGTTGCCTGAAAACCGAACCCTCATCTTGGGGGGAGGTGCCATTGGCATGCTGGCAGCCCTGCTGCTTAAAAACTATGGCGCGCGCGGCACCGTGTTGGCCGAAGTCAACCCGCTCCGCCGCCATTCGGCTGAACAGCATGCAGGTGTCGAGACTTACGATCCCCGCGAAACCCAGCCCGAAGAAAATGGTTTTGACTACGTGATTGACGCCGTGGGCAGCAAAGTGACCCGAGTCGCCGCACTCAACGCGGTCAAGCCCGGGGGCGTGGTGATGCACATTGGTTTGCAAGACTGGGCCAGTGAGATTGACATGCGCAAACTCACCCTGGCTGAAATCACACTCATGGGCACCTACACCTACACCACTGCCGACCTGAGGGCCACCGTCAAACTCTTGCACGAAGGCGCATTCGGTGATTTGTCATGGGTGCAAAGTTTCTCGCTTGCAGAGGGTGCTCAAGCCTTTGCAGATCTGGACAGTGGCCGTCTGGCCTCCAGCAAGGTCGTCTTGCTGCCCTAGTGTTTTGGTTTTGGCCGAAATGGCCGAAACGACTGAAATGGCCGCGAGCATTCAATCTGATTGCTTTCCGAGGCCTTTATGGGCCATAAATGTCCATTTGGAAATGATCTGGCTTTGCGCCACTTCAGGGAAAACCCGCTCCATAAATTCATATAGATGATTTATATTAATTTCAAGTTCAAGTAATTGGACTTCGACTCCAAAATCCGGGCTCCATCGCCCTGATGACTTAATCAACTCAGGAGATTTCAGTGATCCATTGCGTACTGCATGAAGAAAAGGACAGCGTTGCCGTTGTTGTGGTCGAGGGCATTCAGGCCGGTCAAGACATGAACGCCTTGATCTTGGATGACAACCGGACCATCACGATCAAGGCCAATGCGGCCATCCCGATCGGGCACAAAGTGGCGGTCAAAGCCATGGCTCTGGGCGACACCGTCATCAAATACGGCACAGACATCGGCAAGGTGGTGGCAGCCATTGCCATTGGCGACCACGCCCATGTGCACAACATCAAAACCAAGCGCTGGTAATTCAAAGCCCGCAGCTCGCACTCACTCATCAAGGCATTTCTCATGACCATCATTGACAAAAATACGACCTTCTGGGGCTACCGCCGCGAAAACGGACGCGTTGGCGTTCGCAACCACGTCATCATCTTGCCATTGGACGACTTGTCCAATGCCGCTGCCGAGGCCGTGGCGCATGCCATCAAGGGCACCATGGCCATCCCACACCCTTATGGTCGCTTGCAATTTGGGGCAGACCTTGAGCTGCACTTTCGCACCCTGATCGGTGCCGGTTCCAACCCGAACGTGGCGGCCGTGGTGGTCATCGGCATCGAAGACAGTTGGACCAAAAAAGTAGTGGACGGCATCGCAGCCACCGGAAAACCTGTCATTGGTTTTGGCATCGAAGGCCACGGCGACCACGACACCATCATGCGGGCCTCCCAGGCGGCCAAAAAGATGGTCCAGCACGCCACCAGTCTTTTCCGTGTGGAATGCCCTATTTCAGACCTTTGGATCTCTACCAAATGCGGCGAATCCGACACCACCTCGGGTTGCGGAGCTAACCCAACCGTCGGCAACGCCTTTGACAAACTTTATGACTTGGGCACCACCCTGGTCTTTGGCGAAACCTCTGAGTTGACCGGCGGCGAACACTTGGTCGCGGCCCGCTGCCGTACGGAACAAGTGCGCACCGACTTCATGAAGATGTTCAACAACTACCAAGACATGATCAAGCGTCATGCCACGACGGATTTGTCGGACTCTCAGCCCACCAAAGGCAACATTGCCGGTGGACTGACCACGATTGAAGAAAAAGCGCTGGGCAACATCCAAAAAATCGGTAAAAAATGCATCGTTGACGGGGTCTTGGACAAGGCAGAAACGCCCACAGCTTCAGGTCTGTGGTTCATGGACTCCTCATCTGCCGCCGCAGAGATGGTGACCCTGTGTGCTGCCTCAGGTTTTGCCGTGCACTTTTTCCCTACGGGCCAAGGCAACGTGATCGGCAACGCCATCGTGCCGGTCATCAAAATCTGCGCCAACCCCCGTACCGTGCGCCTGATGAGTGAGCACATTGATGTGGATTGCTCCGGCTTACTTCAGCAAGAACAAACCATGGACGCAGCAGGAGACTTGTTGCTGGACATGATGATGCAGACGATCAACGGCCGCTTCACTGCCGCAGAGGCGTTGGGACACCGCGAATTCGTCATGACACGTTTGTTCGAAAGCGCTTAAAAGGTCCTGCTATCTTGCGTTCCTGCGCTCTGGCGTTCTTGCACTTGCAAGTGCTGTCCACGGGTTGAGTCTCAAGCTCAACCCGGTCCATTCATAAAGAGGAGTTACCTATGACCACCAGAAGATTGGCACTTCAATCCTTGGCAACCACTGCGGCGGTGTCGCTGGCCCCCTCTTTAGCCAGTGCGCAAGGGGCGGGGGACTTCCCTGCCAAACCGATTCGTTACATCGTCCCTTTTGCACCCGGCGGTCAGACCGATGTTATGGCGCGCTTGGTGGGTCAATTCGCCAGCACCGAGTTCAAGCAATCGGTTGTGGTGGACAACCGTGCAGGGGCGAGCGGCAATCTGGGGGCCGATCTTGCAGCCAAATCACCGCCCGATGGCTACACCTGGCTGGCCATCACCTTGGCCCATGCCGTCAACCAGTCGCTTTTCCCCAACCTGCCCTACAGCCTTGAGAAAAACCTCACGGCGGTCGCCCACTTGGCCAGCAGCCCCTTGGTTTTGGTGGTTAACGAAAGCAATCCCGCTAAAAATCTGGCTGAGTTTTTAGTGCAAGCGCGTGCCAAGCGGCTCAGCGCAGGCTCCAGTGGCAATGGAACGCCACCGCATCTAGGCTTGGAACTGCTGGCACTCAATGCCAAGTTTGATGTGACCCACATCCCGTACAAAGGCGGAGCCCCTTCGCTGAACGACTTGCTCGGCTCGCAGATCGACTTCATTGTCTCCAACCTCCCCGAAGCCTCGGTGCATGTGAAGGCCGGCAAGCTCAGGGCATTGGCCATCACATCGGCCAAACGGCATCCATTGTTGCCTGATGTGCCCACATTTACCGAGTCCGGACTGCCCGGTGTGGAACTAGAGAACTGGACAGGCCTCTTGGTGCCCGCTGGAACGCCTCAGGCCGTGGTTGACAAGGTGGCCTCTGCAGCCATCCGTTCACTCCAATCAAAAGACATATCCGAGCGTGTGGCTGCATTGGGATTTGCCCCCACCGGCCTGGGCCCAGCAGCCTTTGCAGACATCATCAAAAAAGATGTGGCGCGGTGGCGTGAGATCGTCAAGACCCGCAACATTCAGGCGGGTTAAAGGCCAGGGTTTCGGCCCAAGCTGATCAACATGCTGTACCCGATATCAGAAGTTCAAAGCTGGGTTGAAGCGGCCCTGACCCGAAATGGCGCTTCCCTGCCACAAGCCCGGGCCACGGCATTGGCTTTGGTCACGGCGCAAGCCAGCGGTGTCCCCTCACATGGCTTGTCAAGAGTGGCCATGTATGTTGCACACCTTCGTGCCGGACGTGTGCTGGGCATGGCCACGCCGCGTGTATCAAACGAGCGGCAAGCGGCCTTGTTAATTGATGCAGACAACGGCTTTGCCTTTCCAGCCTGCTACATGGCCATTGAGTTGGCCATTGACCGGGCGAGGCAAAACGGCATCGCTATGGCTGCGGTGACCAACAGCCACCATTTCGGCATGGCGGCCTACCATCTGGACCCTGTGGCCGAAGCCGGTATGGTCGGCATTGCATGTGGCAATTCGCCGGCTGCCATGCCTGCGGCGGGCGGTAAAAAAGCGATTTTCGGAACCAACCCCATTGCGGCCGTTTTTCCCCGCAAAAACCATCCCCCTCTAAGCGTGGACCTGTCGCTGTCCGAAGTCGCCAGGGGCAAACTGATGGTGGCAGCCGAGAGAGGCGAATCAATTCCATTGGGTTGGGCTTTGGACGCTGAAGGCCACCCAACCACCGACCCCCAAAAAGGGCTGGCTGGGTCGATGCTGCCCATGGGCGGCACCAAGGGCGCCATGCTTGCGCTGGTGGTCGAACTGCTGGTCACCACCTTGACGGGTGCGCATTTCGGAGCCGAAGCAGACAGCTTTTTTGTCAACGAAGGTAACCAACCAAAACTCGGGCAAGCCTTCATCGTGATCGACCCGAACGCCTTGGGCGGCAGCGCCGTTTACAGCGAACGAATTGAGGCCCTACTAAGCGCCATGCTGGCCGACGAAGGCGTGCGCCTGCCGGGACAAAGGCGTGCGGATCTGATCGCGACCGCCAAAACCAAGGGCATTGAAGTTCCCCAATCCCTGCTGGATGCGATTCGGTCTTTGGCTTGAAGTAAGCTGCGTGGTTACCCTTTGAAAGTTCTTGAGAATGCTTTACCGCCAGGTCAAACGCCAGCTGATTAACGACATCCAGTCAGGATTGGCCGCACCCGGCGCCGCGCTGCCTAACGAAAGGGATTTGGCTCTGCGTTTCAACGTGTCTGTGGGCACAGTGCGCCGCGCTGTGGACGAACTGGTGGCCGAACATGTGCTGCTGAGACAACAAGGACGGGGCACCTTTGTGGGCAAACTCGATCGGGAACGGTTCATGTTCCAGTTTTTCAAAATTGCCCCCCGCACCGGCCCCAGCGAGTTTCCCGATGTCCGTTTGCACAAGTTCAGCAAATCGAGCGCGAGCCGAACCGAAGCCCAGGCGCTTGGACTGCACGGCACGCAATCTGTTTTTCGCATTGAAAACGTGCTGTATCTCAAAGGGCGTCCCGTGATTCACGACCAAATTGCCATTGCCGCCGCGATGTTCCCTGGACTGACCCAAGCGGCCTTTACCTCGCGCACAACCACCATTTACGGCCATTACCAAGCGGCGTTTGGCATCACCATTGTGGAAGCCGATGAACGCGTGCGTGCCGAATTGGCCAAACCCGAAAGTGCGCAGCTGTTAAATCTGGACCCTGCCAATCCCGTTCTGTGCATCGAGCGGGTGGCCTATACCTTTGATCGAAAACCCGCCGAGTTCAGAACTTCAATAGTCGACACGCGGGATTTTGATTACGTCTCACGCATGCGGGAAGCCGCATGACTCAACTTGCCTGTCAGGCCCGCGATTTTGCCAAAACCTTGGCCCTGGAAGCTGCAAACAAGCTGCGCCAGAGCGTTGGGCTGAAACACGATGTGGAGTTCAAGTCACCGGGTGATTGGTGTAGTGCGTTGGACCGTCAGATTGAAGACCACCTCAGGCAACGCATCGCTGAGCGTTTCCCGGACCATGGCTTTTTGGGTGAAGAAAGCGCGCACACCGAAATCAAAGAGGGATTGTTGTGGGTGGTTGACCCGATTGATGGCAGCATGAACTTTTTGCGGGGCTACCCGCAATACGCAGTATCTATTGCCCTGCTTTCAGACGGCGAGCCTTTGGCGGCCTGCATCGTGGACCCTTCCCGCCAAGAAGTTTTCAGTGCCGCTGCTGGGCATGGGGCCTGCCTTAATGACACGCCTTTGCATGCTGCCCAGACGGTTGACCTGTCCAAGGCCGTTGCCGCCACGGTATTTCCTAAGCCCCAATCGGCCTTCATGCCGGGTTACCTGACCGAATTCGGTCAAGTGGTGTGCAGCATGGCCGGGGTTCGCAGATCTGGGAGCATGGCGCTCGAACTGGCCTATCTGGCTGCTGGCCGCGTGGATACCTTTTGGGCTCACGGCATGGGCAGTTGGGACGCTGCCGCCGGTGTTCTGCTGATTCGGGAAGCCGGGGGCCAAGTGTTCACGCTGGACGGCTTGCGCTGGTGCGACTCCCAAAGCATTGCCGCCGCAGCACCTGGCGTGGCCAAGGCTTGGCTGGCGCTGCTTCGCCCTGAAGGTCATTGAAGGCGTTTTGCTGGGGCAGCAGGAACAAAAATCCGGCCCAGTTCTGGGCGAATGTTCGGGCAAAAGGTCCTTAGGGTGGTGGCCGCTCAATGTTTGCTAAGGCCATCAAGGGGCGTCCATACTGGCCTTAGGCCAGCAGATCCATGTCAACGCGTATGTAATCTCCCCGGTAGGTCAACTCTGCCAAATAAATCACTGTGCCCTGCTTGTCACAGATCACTCGCCTGACCTCGGCCACTGGCGCAGATACTGAAATATTCAGCGCAGTAGCGGCCTCTTCCCCGGCCGTTGAAATGGTCAGAATCTGACGCGCAGAGCCAATTTTGATTGCCTTCAGATCCATCAGAACAGGAATGACGGTTTCATTGCGAAAACGCTCGGGTGCCAAATTAAAAACCCGATCATCTATATAAGCAGAGATCACAGAGGTGAACTGCCGCTCGCTTGCATGTATCCGCCGAAGAAATTTGTACTTAGGCGCCATGATGCCGTCCTCCGCCTCGAGCTTCGGGACCGCAAAACCCTCGTCAAGGGGGATCAAGCGGGGCGACTGACGGCGATAAAGCTCAGCCAAGCCATGCAATGAAGTTTCAACACGCATGCGCGGATGCGTTTCGGGTTTACGCAAAACAAAGGTTC